>Ga0233403_10000086_pt1 | contig 38548 bp, 36 predicted proteins | sample Na_oxic_1_MG_FD_179866 | JGI IMG/M metagenome (GOLD analysis project Ga0233403, IMG submission 179866) | Seawater microbial communities from Saanich Inlet, British Columbia, Canada - Na_oxic_1_MG | ecosystem: Environmental > Aquatic > Marine > Inlet | place: Canada: British Columbia | collected...
TAACCTTGATTAATCTGAATAGGAAATAATTCGGGTGACTCCGTAATCAATTGATCCAAAAAGGCCCAGTATTTTTCGGCATTTTTTACGATGCTTTGGTGTTTTTTGAAATCACAAGGGACACAAATGACACGTTTTTGACGAATATTTGTTTTTAGAGTTGATTGGCACATTTTTTGATTTGTGTTTAAGTCCAACTCATATTTTAACACCAAAAACGTTCTCCCCCAAATCCGTTATAAAGAGCATTATTGCATATTGAATCAATATAATTCATTGAGTTTATTGATTCAATATGGTTAATTCCAGTCATAAAATTAATCATTCACAGTCATTTAGCCAAAAGTTCCAACAAGTCAATTTCAGTCAGACAAAATTAACAGAAATGTTTAAAAAAGGCGGTATCGTCATATTATTAATCTTATTTTCTCCTATTATCTTATGGATATTAATGATGTTAATTATCCCGATACTGTGGGATTATCAGATGCAAAAAGAAGTGATGATGAAAACACCTCATGTTTGTAAAAAGGGAACCGTTGAAAAAATAGAGGGATATGGAAAAACCGGTTATTCTCGCTTCTGTCTTAAAAATGGAGTAAAAAACGGACACTGGGAAGTCTGGGAAAAACAATACAAATGTATGGAAGGCAACTATTCTAACGGGAAAGAAGAATGGGAATGGATTATCTGGAACAAGGATGGAAGTATTTCTAAAAAAATGTACTATAAAAATGGGATAATCCTCTCTGTCAAGTAAGCCCAGTAGGGTGAGCAAGCATGCGACATAGTATTTGGTTTTACTAAAAAAACGTTTTACCCGCTTGCCCACCATTTTTCTCATTCCGTGTCCCAACCACAAACACAATACCCCTACAATCTGGACAAACAGATCGTCCAGATGGGGTTATTGAACGGGTTTACGACCAAACCAAAGGCCACTTAAATCGGATTGACTTGCCGATGATTAAACTTTCACAAACTCCAAAACCTCATTCAAATCATCAATTAACTCGTTGGATTGGTAGTTATTGGCCGATTTTTTGACCGTTTCCGGTTCTTTTTCTGCCAACGGTAATTCTAAAGAGGTGTCAAATTGGGCACCTAACTTTCCCAGATCATCACAGCTTAAATGCACGGTAGAGAATGTTTGTCCGTTGGCCAAATATCCTAACAGATTGGTGGATAACGAGGGTAGCAGGGTGTCGGTTAAAATAGAATCAATATTATGTGCGCCGCTGTCCACTTCCGAGCAGCGATTGGCAATCGCATCCAGTAGGCTATCACTATAACTTAGCTGCGCGTGGTACTTATCCCGAAAGCGTTGTTGAAGTTCAGTCAATTTGAGTTTGATTATCCGACGAATATCTAAATCGCCTAGCGGGTGGTAGGGTACCACAGCGATAGGGTTCAAAAACTCCGGTTGAAAATGTTGCAATAACAAGGGATTCAGTGCCTCGATTAATTTTTCCGGACTCGGTGAATAGCCAGGTGCGTTACATAAGCGAGTAATGATTTCCTTGCCAAGCTGAGAAGTGAGCAAAATCAGGGTATTTTTAAAGTCCACCCGCAACCCACTGTCATTTTCTAAAACGCCCTTGTCAAACACTTGAGTCAAGAATTTGATAAACGTCGGGTGGGCGTGTTCTATTTCTTCTAACAACAGAACACAGTATGGGTGTTGTCGCACCGTTTTCAGAAGTGTGCCTTCTTTGCCATAACCTTTGGTGCCCAAAGGGGTACCAATTAACGAGGAAACGGTGTAGGTTTCTTGATAATCTGATCGGTCCAGCGTGATCAGATGACGTTTTCCACCGTAGAGGATTTGGGCTAAAGTCCGGGCCGTTTCAGTTTTGCCGACACCGGTTGGTCCAACCAATAACAATCTACCCATTGGTTTATTTGGGTTATCTAAGTCGGCTCGTTGGGTTTGAATGCGTTGCACAATCGTTTTGAGTGCTTGTGGTTGTCCGAGCAGACGTTCGGCTATTTTTTTCTTGATATTTAAAAACATACTGACTTCGTCGGTGAGTATGTTGTCAATAGGAATACCGGTCCAGGTTGAAATCACGGTGGCAATGAGCTGTTCATCGACGTATGTGGGTATCAGTGGCTCATCAGCTTGAATTTGAGCAAGCTGTTGTTTGACGGTTTTTAATTCGGTTTGCCAAATTTCTCCTGGTTCTCCTTTTTTGAACGGAGAAGCCGGCTGATGACTGGAAGATTTGGAGTGTTGTGCATTTTTTTCAACCTCTGCTTCAAGGCGGGTGTCTTGAGAACTTGGTTTTTCCAGCGGCTCCTCCTCATAAAGGGAATGGACTGGCTCATCGGCAGAAGCGGTTTGTTGAGATATAGGCGGCTCCGGCTGGCCGTTGTCAATCGGGGCCTCGTCTTTTTCAGGTTGCCTTTTGTTTTCCTTTGAAAGGAACGAGACGGCGGCTTTCTTGGTAGACGTTGAGGCGGGTTGTTGAGAAAGATATCCCTCTTCCGGTGTAACAGTCTTTTCAATAGGCGATCTGGAGGCTTCGGTTGGAAAATGCTCTTCTAGCTCGCTTTCAAAGGAATCTGTCTGGTCAACAAAATCAATAGCTTGATCAGCCGTTATCTGTCCATTTTCATAGAAAAAATCTGGGGAATTGTCGGTTTTGTCGCTTCTTTTTAGTATTTTAAAGGGCAATAGTGATAAGTTACGGTTGGCTTTTTGCGGTTTAAAATCATCAAGATTCTTCTTTTGGCGAAGAAATGTCGGCCCCAATTGGTCTGGTTCGGGTTTGGAATCAGATTGGCCGGTCTCGGTAGAGACAGAAACGTTGTCATTATCATCGGTTTGCTCAATAAATAACGGTTTTGTCCGATTCTCTTTTGGTAAAGAGTGGGCTGCTACACGGTCATGGTTCGCTGTCTGAGGTTCTGGTTCGGTTGGTAAAGATGCCTTCATTCCTGGCACCGATTTTGGGGCATTGTCTTCTGCCAAGGAGATTGGTGTACCGTCTTTTTCAGGTTGAAAAGAACCGGTCAGGTCGTCCGAGGGTTCTTCCTTAACTAAAGGTGCCTTGTCTTCGTCCGCTTTAAAAATGAGGCGGTTTTCAGAGGCGGTGATTTTGTAGCCCTCCTTTTCACTTTCCGATGGTAAAGGGCTATCAGGGCCTTCTTCGGTTGGTTGTTTTTTGAGCCAGGCGGAGTTCAGAGGAATTTGCTCCAAAGCATCTTCTAACTCCCGCAGTTGTTTCACTAAACGTTGTTCCGTTGTGTAGCGTTCTTCTAGTTCGGTTCGGAATTGTTCCAAGCCTTCTAATTCGCTGGTGAGTTTTTCTAAACGCGGTGTGTGGTTATGCCCGGTGATTTGTTCGCGCTGCAATAGACGCAATTCTTCCTGTCGTTCAGCTATGCGCTGGACAGTGGTTTCTAACAACCCAGGCGTGCTATTTTGAGCCGCGGCAACTCTCGCGCAGGCGGTGTCTAGCACACTTATGGCTTTTTCGGGCAGTTGTCGTCCGAATAAGTAACGACGTGATAGCCGCACTGCTTGGCGTATTGCTTTATCAGTGATGCGTACTTGATGGTACTTTTCTAACTGGGCTACTCGGCATCGTAACATGGTAATTGCCATGTTTTCACTGGGTTCATCAATTTTAACCGGTTGAAATTGTCGTTGAAGGCTGGGATCGGTTTCAAAGTGGGTTTGATAAAAAGACCAGCCGGTGGCAACGATGGTGCGGATTTTGCCGCTGGACAGTAGCGATTTGAGAAAATGAGTGGTCTCTTTTTCGGCCGCCATTAAAGTTTGGATATCATCAATAAACCAAACAATCGGTTGTGCGCTGGACTTTATTTCTTCAATAATTGATTGAATTCTCTTGTGAAATTGGGCGTGTTCCTCGGCCGGCCATTGTCCTGAGTCAAGTACACGCAGCGAGATATTTTGTAACGGCTTGGGCACGTTGCCTTTGGCAATTTTTAAGGCCAAACCGTTGACTACCGTCGTTTTACCCACGCCGGGTTCACCGATTAATATTGGCTGGTTTTGATGGCGGCGAGTTAAAATGTCGATGATTTGACGAATTTCGGTTTCGCGCCCTTCTATCGGTTCCAATCGCTCCAAGCGAGCCATTTCAGTTAAATCAATGGTATATTGCTCTAGGGCGGGCTTTGGAGAAGTGATAGTGGTGCTTGAGTCCTCCAAAGAAGTCGGAGTATCGCCAATTCGGACATTGGCTTCACTGGACGTTTTGATGAATTCGCGCAACTGTTGCCGCAACGATTCGCGGGGAATTTTCATTAACGAGGGCAGCATTTTGACAATGCCGGCACGCAGTGACTCGTTGTCGATAACCGCTAACAGTATCGCGCCGGAACGAATCAAGTGACTGTCCAATTGTAGCGAGGAAATCAGCCAGGCTTCTCGTAATAGAGCAAGAATAGACGGAGATAAATAAAGCGTCTGTTCGTTGCCGCGCCGGCATTTTTCCAGGGCACGGTTTAAGTCTCTTTTGAGCTTGGGAAATGAGACTTGATAGTGAGGTAAAATCACTTGAACATCACTGTCTGATTGTTCTAACAGCTTTAACAAAACATGTTCAATTTCGATTGAAAAATGGCTTTGTTCTACGCTGAGTTCGGCTGCCAGTTCAAAGGTTTTGTGACATAACGAGTTCAGTTTGGCAAATAACGGGTTGAGTTCAACGCTCATTTTGGGTCATCAGTAAACAGTAGGTGAAAGGTGAAAGGGATATGTTAGTAGTTCAAAATTGACTATAGAACATCGAGTGTTCAATTCATTTTGGAGTCAATTATTTTTTAATTATACCTGACAAAACAAAATTGACAAGGTACTTATTTAACAACAATACGCCGCTAGATATTTTATAACCTATTGAATTTTAATTTTTCGGGCGGTATAAATCTCTTAACGAAACAACGGGCGCATTTCTATCTGGAATAACCCCCGAAGGTGAAACTTCAATACCATATCGTGTTGCTGTCCAAGTACAACGGATATGCGAATTCAACGGATTGGAGAACCTTCTAATTTTGGTAACCTTATGTTTGTTAACGTTTTTTATCCGTTCCTTTCGAGTATCCGTTGTACTATTTTTTTTATCTGTTCCTTTCGAGTATCCGTTGTACTACTTTTTTTATCCGTTTCTGTCGAGTATCCGCTGTACTACTTTAATAAGTTATTTACATGTTTTTGGCTTTTGAAAATTTCAATATTGGAGTAGAATTGATTTTTTTAGCAGTATTGCTTATTTAACAACAATACGCCCGGATAATTTTTCATCTATTAAATACAATCCAGCAAATGTTTTTCAAATTTTAACAATATCTGTTCTTTATCCCACTCTTGTACAGCAATTTCTCGTGCTTGTTTCCCCCACTCGTTTCGTTTTTCTGCACTTGACTCCATGACTAATAAGGCTTCTACAAAAGCATCAACATCTCCCGGTGGCACGACTAATCCCGCATTTTTAACGGTATCAGCGACTTGGGTGCCAGGATTTGCGGTCGCTAAAATGGGACGACCACTGGCTAACATGCCACTCAGTTTAGATGGCATCACTAAATCAGCCACATCCTCACGTTGGGGTAAAAGATGAACATCGGCCATGTTGAGTAATTCATTGAGTTGTTCATACGGCTGTAATGGTATAAATTTTATATTGTTAAGACCTTTCGCCGCATTCATTAAATTCTCCCGCACGGCACCATCACCACATAAAACCAAAACAATACGCTTATTATCTTTTAATTGTTTGGCAACGTTTATAATTAAATCAAGTCCTTGTTTTACCCCCATATTTCCAGAATATAAAGCCACAAACTGTTCAGTAGATAAACCAAACTGGGCACGAAATTCCCCAATTCCGTCAATCGGGAAAATAGTATGAGTATCAACCCAATTAGGAAAAAAGACAATATTTTCAGGATTGACAGATTTCATTTTAAGACGTTCCATCATCCGTGCAGAAATAGTGGAAACTCGGTCAAAAGAACGTAACAATCTATTTTCAAATTGAGTTGCAAACCATCGGACAAATTTTAACTTAAAAAACCCAAGCTCAAAGGCTGCATCTATTTCATAATCTTGGATATGTAACCAAGTTTTATTTTTACTCAGTATTGAGACTAACCGCACCCAAGGTGCGGCGAATAGATAGGGCTGAATGACTATGACAATATCGGGACGTTGTTTGACGATTTGCCAAAAGACAACGGGTGCTGCCGAAACAACGAATGATAATAAATGCAAAATTCGTTTGAGTCCAGATGGCTTAGTTGGTACCCATAGTGGGCAACGTATTACTTTCACATTGCTGATTTTTTCATGAGTATAAGCAAAAACAGAATATTCTTGCCACACTTTCCATTGAGGGTAGTAAGGCGGAGTGGTGATAACAGTGATTTCATGTCCTCGCGCTGCTAACCATTCTGCCATTTCACCGGTGTACTTTCCCGTACTGATAGATTCAGGCGGGTAATTAAGGGCTTGGATAAGAATTTTCATGTCAGACTATCGCGCTACGGGCAACCACAAGGGATGGGCAACCACAAGGGATGGGCAACCACAAGGGATGGGCAACCACAAGGGATGGGCAACCACAAGGGATTGCCCCTACGGTGGGGTAACCACAAGGGATTGCCCCTACGGTGGGGTAACCACAAGGGATTACCCCTACAATTTTCTTTTATCTTGCCATTTCAGCGGATTATTTTCAATATATTCCGCAATGTTTAAATATGATTTTTCATCACGGATAATTTGTTCATAATAATTACGCTGCCATAATTTACCGTTAAATCGTTGCCAATTATTTTGTTTAACATTACGGATATATTCATTGGTAACCAATGATTTAAATGCACCAATAATATTACCCACCGTAGGGGCAATCCCTTGTGGTTGCCCAATCCCTTGTGGTTGCCCAATCCCTTGTGGTTGCCCAATCCCTTGTGGTTGCCCAATCTCTTGTGGTTGCCCACAATTCAGGGCACCCACAAGGGGTGCCCCTACGATTTGTATTATTCCATGAAAATGGTTAGGCATGACAATATATTCGTGCAAATCAATATTTTGGTACCGATTTTTTAATCTTAACCATTTATTTTTAACCATTATTCCAGCATCGTTCAAAACCATTTCACCGTGATTAACATCACCAAATAAACATTCTTGGTTTTGTGTACAAATGGTCATAAAATACAATCCAGATTGTGAATAATCATATCCTTTTAACCGAATAGAATGACGATGATGAATTTCTGAATTAAATGTCATTATTAAAATATCCAACATGGGGGGGCACAAGGGATGGGCAACCACAAGGGATGGGCAACCACAAGGGATGGGGCAACCACAAGGGATGGGGCAACCACAAGGGATTGCCCCTACAGAAACGTCGTCATGTAGGGGCAATCCTTTATGGTTGCCCCTATATTATGTACGTTTAAACAAAGCATCCATTTGTAATACTTCTCCCGTCTTTGGATGTGATATCCATCCCACTGGACGCAAAAACTGAAAACCAGATTCTTCCATTAAATGTACAATGTCCATAAATAACATTTCTCCTTCGTACATTGGTTTTAATGAAGCCTCTAAAATCACATAATCAACTCGTTGCAACGTTGTTAGCCCACCACGCAGCGTCGTTGATTCATAACCTTGAACATCAAGTTTGAGCAAAACGGGTGGCTCAAGCGTCATAGCATTGAAAACCTTATCTAGGGTAGAAAGGTTCACGGAAATCGTCTTGACTTCTTGTGCATTAGGAAACGCGAGACGATGCGCTTCTGCAAGCGGGATGATAGAGCTTGATAGATTGTAGGCATTTACATGAAAAGGGATATCTCCTTCATGATCACCCAATGCCAGCGGATACACGGTGATGTTTTTGAGCTTGCGTACATGCTTTTTCAAAAGCGTCACGGCTTCGGGCAGCGGTTCAAAGGAATGGATTTGTCGGTTAGGAAACCATTTTGCCGCTGCCACCGTAAACTGTCCCACGTTTGCTCCAACATCAATAATTGTTTGAGGGTCGATGCCTTGTTGTTTTAATGCTGACATCATACGGTATGAAGTCAGCGAAAATTTAGGCCATGTTAACAAAGCATAAATGCCCGGTATATCTAAGGCTAATTCAAGTGCTTTTATGATTTTTTTGGTAGACATAAAAAATTATTACGTTTTATCATCCGTTATGATTTGCCACACTGCCGATGCAGTCATTTGAATATCAAGGTGTGCCTCGGCATATTGACGCGCGGCCTTTCCCATTTCTCGTCGTGCCGCCCCAGTCATCGTCTGAATAGATTGGATAGTCGCTCGGACGCTTTCTTTATTCAATTCAAAAACAAAACCCGCCCCGGCTTGTTCAATGTTATCCCATGCTAATCCTTTGCTCACTATCGCAGGACGGCCTAGACTGAATGCTTCGGCTACGGAGTTACCAAAGTTTTCCCTAATACCTCCCGCATCTAATCCAGATGGTAGGACTACAAAATGGCTTTCTGAAACCACTTTGTAGAGTTCATCTTTAGCTAGATAGCCGCAATAATCAATTACATCTTCATGGGTGGTAACAAGTTGTTCAAATTCTTGGTAATACAGATCATTTGTCATGCCTGAACCTGCCACAATAAAACGATCTAGTTGGCTTCGGTTGTTTAACCAAATTTTAAGAAAGCTATTAATACCCTTTTCCCTAGATATACGCCCAACGTAACAGAGTGTAATTCCTTCGCCGGTTGGCATTTCTCTAGCTATAGTGTTCTTAACATCAACACCATTTGGAATAATTGAAATTTTAACACGATCTCCTAGTAGTTGACGTGCCGCTTTGGCTTCAATCGGGGTGATACAGTGAATGGTTGCTGATCGTCGCAGCGTTGGAAATGTTAATAAGCGGTAATAAAGCCATTTGTGTGGTTTGTTACGGCGAATGAAAGAAACATGCTCTGGCATAAAACCACCATGTAACGCGATAACAAAACGGCGACGTAAGCAACTACACATAATGGCTGCCAAAGTCGTTGGCCATGTGGCGATACCATTAATATAGATGGCATCTGTTTGCCAACAAACCGAAAAAATGGTTGCTATTGCTCCAAAACCAAAACCCCAACGCTTGAACCAGTAACTGTGGTAAAGACGCACTTTAACATTTTTGCCGACGTTAATATCCTTGAGTTTTAACTGCCCTTTTTCAGTGGCATCTGATGAGCAAAGTAATAGTTTGTGATCTTGCCGCATCCATTCAGTCACAAGTGAAGCAAGACAAACAACCACACCACCGTATCCGCTCGCTGGAACCGTGTGAGTAGAAATAATTGCTATTTTATTACGTTTCATAAATTTGTCTTCTTAACAGCATACCCCAAAACATATTTTGTCGCTTCATACCACGCATACATTAATGAATATTCTAACCCAGCTTTACCATCTAAAAATCCTCTACAAAATAAATAATGATAGAAAAATCTTGCCGGTATGCGTAGTATAGAGTGACCAAATAATAAACTTAATCGTTTTCGCCGGGTGATAATAAGCGTTCCAGAGGGTGCTGATTGTATTTCAGTAGCGGCATAATTGACATGTTTATGCATCCAACCAATTAAATCACCGTTGTAAAAATAATGATTATAGGGAATATCAGCATTTATCATTCGACAGTTTTCCGCAATATTCTCTCCACCAAAACCACCCGTATGATTGGAAGAAAAGCGTACTGTCTTCATACGCAATAGACGTGCATGATATACCGGATAACCCGGTGCATATTTGAGTTGTTGACCTCGAAAGATTAAAAAAGAAGGCACCATGACTATATCTAAGGTAGTGGAATTGGCAATTTCTTTTTCAAACCAGTCATAAAAACTTACCGGAAATGTCTCATCTGCATCCACAAACAGCATCCAACTTGTCAAAATGCCACACTTTTCAAGTGCAAAATTCCGCTGTTCTGCATGACCCGGCCAATCGTTATGGTAAACGCTACATCCGTGTTTAGTAGCTATGGCAATAGTACTATCTGTACTGCCAGAATCAACCACAACAATCGGATATTGTGATGGTATTGCATTTAGGCAGCGTGGCAAATCACGTTCCTCATTGAGGGTCAGGATGACAACCGTGAGAAAAGATTCACTCATAAGAAAAAAACCTCGTTTATAACTGATTTTGGCGGAATCAAAAATATTGCCCTTTTCGAGCCGATATCAAAATGTTTTGCAACCAGTCAAAACACGGGATGTCTCTAAATAGAAGAATTTCACGACCTTCGATATCTATTTTTTAAAAGTCAACAATATCAAAAGCTTGTTCTGACATGATATCTCATATTTTAAGAGTTTAGTGCTATTCTACGCCGCCTCCACGGAAAAAAAACGTGAGCAGAGAGATGATCAAGTTGTGCGGCATCACTGTCCCCTTCCAGATATCGGTCCTTTTAATACACGTTCCATGAACGCACGCGGGTCTCTAATGTGTCTAAACACGCGATAGGCAAACCTCAAAACACTGTCCCGTCGATTCATTTTCCGACCAATAATCTTGTGAAATATCCTTAAATGATCTTTATTTATCAGTTCATGGAGTCTTTTTGATGTAGTGATGCTTTGTGGATGTAGTCTGAAACCGCTCCAGAAGGCGTTGATAAGAGCGAAGCGAGCGCCTTGTTGAGCCATATCGACCCACAGTTCACCATCCCAGCTGGATGTATTTTGCTCATTAAATCCTCCAGCATCCAAAAAACTCTTTCTTCTGAAGAAAGTGGATGCCTGCATCAATCCCACACCGTAGTATGCGTAGGAGTGTAGGGAAAAGCGTCCGGAGAATCCCTTTAGTAACACCTTGTCATTACGATCAATGATAAGACTATGGGCTGAAACAACATCAATTTCGGGATGGATTTCAAAAAACTGCACCACCTCTTTTAGAGCATCAGGAAGCAGGATATCATCTGAATTCAAAAAACCGTATAAATCACCAGTCGCGACGGCGAAACCTTTGTTAAGGCCATCCGCAGGGCCTTTGTCAGGCTCTAATATCACTTTTGAAATCTGTTTCTGATAGCGTTCTATAATTTCTCGACTACCATCCGTTGAGCCAGCATCTACTACAATATATTCAATATCCTGGTAATCTTGCTCAACCACCGAGCGTATTGTTCTTTCAAGAAATTGTGCTTGATTATAAGAAATGGTTACAATGGATATTTTCATTATTTTTTACCGTGGCACTGGGGTCGTTGAATCACTGCTATATCGTGTCGGGCAACCATTCCAGATTGCCCCTACGGTCATTACAAGAAATGGTACATGATTGAGTTTTAGAAATAAAATTCATCGAACTTTGCTATCCTTTCATGACCACTTTTTTATCAAGTTAATCTGATTAAAAAGTACGGTCATTAAATATTTCCCATTCAATTCAATGACTTTTCCATTCAATTCAATGACACCAGTGCCTTTTGCCGTAAGCTGTAAGCTTTTAGAACGGTGAACAAGTTGTACCGCAAATATAAACAAAACTATAAAAAAAGCCCAACTAAGTCTTGCCTCCGCACCAAATGAAGAAAACAAAATCGCCCATAGGGCGGACATTGCATTGACGACAAATAATGGTAACAGATCATGTTCAATTCTAAATAGTCCAAATAGTAAACGGACTATCAAATAAAATACCCACACCCAAAACAAAGCCCCCAATATTCCTGCCTCAACCCAAACACCAAATAAATGTGAATGCGATGGAATTAGATCACTTCCTTGTAGCATATATTCGTTAGCAAAATAGCCCATTTCTTGTCTTAAATGGAATAATAACTCTTTGTATTCCCTATTCTTTGCCCATGAACCATGTCCAATGATAGGAGAGTCTCTGATCGCCTGTGTAGAAACCAATATTTCTGCACGTCCTCCCAACAAGATACCGTAGTCCCCGCTTTGTTGATAATATTTATTTTTAGCCGCTTCGCCAAGCCAGCCAGAACGGGCTGCTATACTATATCCAGTAAGAACCCCCCACCCTAAGAAAATAGCAGCTAAAATGATTATCACTATACGACTGATAGAAAGATGTTTTAGCCAATATCGTAGTTTTGGTTTACTATGTATATATAAGTAACCCGCCGAAAGAATTAATAATCCCCCATTAGCACGGCTACCCATATAAATAGAAAATAACCCCAGAGCGAAAATAAGCAATACCGGTAGAAGACGAAAACGGGCTATTTTTCGCCACATCGCAAATAATATCACCAGTGATACAACTGAACCACCGATACCAAATTTCCAGGGATCATATAACAGGAGTTCAGTTGGAGTCACCAAATAATCTAATGTTGGGCTTATTATTAAGAAACCGATAAAAAAAATAATTATCCTTTTGGTATCATTAATTAATAATAAATAGATTGATGAAAAATTCAAAATTAAAAAAGTAATCTTAGCCCACCCTCTTGTCCAATCTTGAAAAGGTGTTTCCCTAATGAAATCGGTAATAATCTGACCAGCTAACCATAAAAAAGCGAGGATAATAACTGTACGAGGAAGCGGATGTAAAAGTAATCGCCCTCTTTTCACGATTAACAACGGCAATATTATTATCAGTAATACTTCTGATAAAAATAACCGTCCAACTAGATTGATTTCTATAACCACTAAAATAGGACATAAAAAAGCAAAAAAATCAAGGAAATGACTCCTTTTTTTTTACTCATCAGAAAGTTATAGATTGTTAGAACATTATTCATGTTAATATTTTATAGAAATTTGTAGAAATGGCACTGGGGTCGTTGAATAGGATTGATTCAAATTGGTAAATTATAGGGCAACCATAAAGGATTGCCCCTACCAGAATCGACGGTATTTATTGAAAATCTGAAATCTTGATCAATTTGGATATAAGTTATTGATTTTAAACAATTCCCTTCAACGACCCCGGTGCCGCGTGTTCGCCTTCCCCAAAATCCGCTACAATCAGAAAAATCTCATTCTGAGTGCCGTAGACAGATACGTTGGAATTGATTTCATCATTGACATCTTTGAGCTGTTATTGAGAAGTTACGTGTTTTGTGTTTTCTCTCTCAAAATTCTTCAAAGATGCCTGGATTGTTTGAGCTACTAAACGATATCCTTCGCTTGTATAGTGTCCATAACTTCTAAATGGAAAAAGTGACATTGGATCGGGATGAGTTGAAAAAACTTTATCATGTATGTCTATGATTGGAATATCCAGACTTTGAACAGCAGATAATATCTGATTACGATAGAACAAAGTCCCATGTTCTACATCTTGTGCATATCTGTGCCACGCTGGAAGATATACAAAGTAAAGCTGACCATTCCATGAAGAGGTTAAACTCTTCGCACTTTTCAGCACTTCTACAAAATCTGTAACAAGCGATGGAGTTGGTTTTGCAGAAGCTGTCAGTCCTAACCTTTGGCGCAAATACCAAAACTTTACTATTTTTACATAATTTACAATAGTTAGTTTATTCTTTGTTCTCTCTCTATATTCAATTAATATTGAGTCTATTTCTGGCTGGCTGTTAATCAAGTTTAGAGAGAATTTGTTATCAAGATATTTCAAAAAAAAAGAGGATTTTTGTTCTCGCATTAAGTCTATTAAATCATTTTCTTCATAATATATCCACAACAAGTGTTTTGGTTTTAGAGGCTCAGCATATTCTTTTAAGCTTGCCAATTCTAGTAAAGGCCCATTACCACCCATTCCCAAATTGATGATTTGTAGCCCGGACATTTTGCGTAGTTGGCTTGCGATATCCTCTCCTTGTCTAACACATGTGCCATGAGTAAATGAATCGCCAACCAGTATAATATCAATATCTTTAACTTCAAATAGCCCGGTTGGATTGTTAAAACCATGTTCATCGCTTTGGTAAATAATCCATTCCCCGGTTTCGTTACATAAAACGGTAGATTTGTGTGATACACCTCCAAGCGGAATAATTTTTTTCCCTCTGACTTCTAAATCATTGGTAGAAAATATTGAAGCTGGATGAAAGAATGGGAAGGCATCAATACCTTGATCATGCAGTTCCTGACTTACTTCCAGTATTGATCTGCTATCAAAAGGAATTTCCATTTTTTGCGCTTGTATCATTCGTTGCTTATGTTCTCCTGAAATATGAAAAAGGTAAATTTCGATCAAAGACATGCCAATCAAGATTGATAATCCGGTTATAACCAAATTTACCTTGTAATCTTGACGCAATCTCAGAACAAAAAAACATATCACAATGCCGGCAAAAAGCAAACAAAGCTTGTATAAGCTAGAGAAACTCATTATCTTATCTAAATCATAAACAAGTGCTATGAAGTAAAACAATGCTACACTAATTAGCACAAAATTTGCAAATTTATTAGCACGCATAGTGTCCTCCTTATCCTTAGCATCTGCAGAACCTAATTCTGAGTGCGGTAGACAGATATATTGGGATTGATTTGATAATCGACATCTTTGAGCGTCCATACTTTCGGCCTGTCCAGGCCACCGGGATTGTCGTATATTTGTACTTCTTGAGAATGCCTTTTAACGCAATCTCCATTCCAATATTGTATCCATTGGCGGTTGGGTTAATCTCTTCCAATACCATCCTTTTATAAGCCTTGAATGAGTTAGTGATGTCACTACAGTTGGTACGAAAAAGTATTTGGAGAAACGCATTACCCAATTGCGATACAAACCCTTTCACCGCTGTAGAGTCAGTCACTTTTGCGCCTGCCATGAACCGCGATCCAAAGACCATTTCATACCCATCCTCTATCAGACGGATATACGATATCACGTCGTCGAGTGAATCGCTGAGATCACCATTGAACGGAATAAGAATGTCCCCAGTGGCGACACTAAACCCTTTTTGTAACGCCTTCCCATACCCCGGCGGTTCCCCTCCGGTTACTGCGACAACGTTTTGGTGTAAACTGGCAAAGGATTGAAGAATCTCCCAGGTTCCGTCAGTACTGTCGTCAACGGCAACCAGTTCAAAGTCACAAACACGTTCGGACAAATAGGCATACGCCGTACTCATAGTCCTTTCTGCATATTCCACTTCATTTTTAAACGGAATGATGAGTGATGTTTTCATAATTAAAATTCAGAGGGCAACCACAAGGGATTGCCCCTACAAACCCTCATTTTATCTTTCATTCTACAAATAAATTATTTTACAATGACTCTATTAGATATTTTTACTAGCCTAAATATTCTTTTAACAAATTTTCAAATTCATTAAAATACTCCAAAAGATTATCTATGTCTTTCATATACATCAGTTGTAAAAGCAAACTTTTTCTACTTCTTATCAGCTTTGGAATATTGAGATTGAGATATTTTATGGTTCTGGTGGCATTCTCTTTTGTCGCAAAAACTTGTCCATCCTCATTAAAACTAAAATACTCTTCTGGATTATCAAGTACCGGATGTATAAATTCATCTTGCCAAAATTTAGCAATGGGATTTTTCCGACTATCTTTATACTTTCCACAGCTATTTTCATCATTACAAGAAAGAACTAAATTGGAATATTCACATTCTAATTGATGAAATTTATCTCTTTGTCTGATATGTTCTATATGTGAATTTTTCTTATCAATCTTTCTTTCACAATAGGCACATTGATTATGTTGTTTTTGTAGTAAATCTTCTCTAATTTTTTCTTTTAGTTCAAAATCGTTACAATCTTGTAGATAATTTTTCGCCTTCTTGCTTTTTTTAAAAATCTCAAAATATTCCAACCGGCTATTTTTAACATTAATCATGAATTTTCCATCCGACTCATTAATCTGGCTTTTTTAAATCTGGCTAACAGTAATTCTTTATCATTTATATCTAAAAATTTTTCAAGATTATCATAGATTAATTCAAAATTTTTCAAATCGCCACGATTTAAATAATTCCACATTCTATTAATCTCTTTTGCTATTGGTGGAGTTCTTAGATATTTAGTTCCCATTAAATCTTGTAAAACTTCCTCAATTTCGAGGCCATAAGTCTTATCAACTTGTTTGACCTCAATATTCTTACCATTTTTAATTAAAATCCTTAACGATTGATTTGGAGCTGAAGAGATAATTTGAGGAGAATGTGTCGCCACAATGAGCTGATTGTCACCTGGATTGGCAATATTTTGATAGATTCTCAAAATATGATTTTGCCAATTGGGATGGAGTGAGAGTTCCGGTTCATCTATTAAAATCAAGCTATTTTTTGGCTCCATCATTTTTAAATTGAGGGCCTTAATAAAAAGTTGTTGTTCTCCAGTTGACAGCTCATCTAATTTGATATCATCTCTGATATCGTTCTCAAAAATCACTTCTCTGGTTATAGATTTGGAAATTCCTTTAAATTTGGTTTTTAAATTCAAACCCTCAAAAATAGAGTTGATCTCATCGGTTAATTTTTTATTTGACTCTTTTATCGTTAAATCTTCATTCTGCTCTCTAAGATAATCTAAAAAATCTTTGATTTTTGAACTCACAAATTCTTTTGGATGGTCAAAAACGCTCATATAAATTAATTTGGTGGCATCCTTGTCAATAAAATCTATATAATCACTATGACTCTCAAATTTGAAATGGGTCTCAAAACTATTTGCTATCAGTTCTAAAAGAGTCGTTTTACCACTACCATTTACACCGGCAATGACCACAGTATCTAAGATATCTCCATCTCTATCAGTAAAAGATATTTCCAAATTTTGTAAAACTTTATAACTATTGATTTTGATTTGTTTGATTTTCATAAAAAAGCTGTTATATCAATATAATTACGGTTATAATCCATTTATTTTAAGGCTGAGTAGTTACTCTAAAATAATTAACTCGTTTTTGCCACTACCCAATGTCAAATTTCAGAAATTATTTCCAATGAAAATTTTAAAAAATATTTTAACATTATTTTAGGGAAAATCTATAAATTCAATAAGATCACTTTTTTCATGGAGCTGAGTCGTTACGAATTGTTTTTAATAAGAGGTTCTTGCAAAATGTTTTTAATGTTTTTTTAAAAACCTTTAGTGTAACCTGGGGCTCGATAATCAACCCCTATCGGGGTTTGCCCCAGGCTTCACCCAGAACTATTAGCCTGATTCAAAATATCAACCCCGTAGGGGTTGAACGTGAATAGCCCCAGGTGCTAACCTGGGGTTTTGTAAGAGGCTCTAACATAAATTTATTTATATACTCCGCACGGTCATCTTTTCGGATTTTTTTGGGGGGTAGATGAGGTGGGCAAGGTGGGCAAGCTGGCTTAAAGATTGTGGTGTTTTTTAAGCGAATCGTGCCAGCTTACCCACCCTACGGACTCACTGCCATATCGTGCCGGGCAACCATTCCCGATTGCCCCTACGTAAATCATTGATTTTGTAGGTAATCCGTTGTGGTTGCCCCAATTAAAATCCTTAATTCAATGGCATTGACCCTACGGACTCCGGTTTTTAAACCGGTCTGGTATTAAACCAAAAAATCCGAAAACTTGAACGTTTGGAGTATATTTACTCAAAGCGAGTTGTTTCCGCATATTCCACTTCATTTTTAAACGGGATGATGAGCGATGTTTTCATAACTGAAACTCCGTTATTGCGATTGCCCTTCTTTTCCGATAACCTTGACGGTTGGATGTGGAATAATGAACTGACCTCCCGCGTTGAGATAGTCCGCGTATTTTTCAATAAAGAAATCTAGAAAATTCCAGGACAGCAGCAAGTAATAATCCGGCGGCTCATCAATGGCATTTTCGGATACAATCGGAATATGAGTGCCGGGGGTGTATCGACCAATTTTGTACGGATTGACTTCGGTGAGACATTCGACGAGATCAGGCCCAATACCATAGTAATTAAGCAGGGTGCTTCCTTTCAGAGGGGCACCCATTCCAAACACACGCTTTCCGGCACTTCTGATTTGCGTCAGAAATGACAGTAGCTCTTGTTTGTTGTGTTCCACACGTTTATAAAAGTCGAGATACGTTTGAAGTCGGTCAAGCCCGGCGCGTTTCTCCTCGGCAATGGCCTCATCAATTTTTATGGTCGTCAGAAAACGTGACTCTTCTCTGCCAACATACAATACAAAAGACCCCCCATGAATAGGATAGAAATCCACATCCAACAATCGCAGACCATATTCGGAGAAAAGATTTCGTAGCGGGCCAATCGCATGAATCATCGTGTGTTCGTGATAGAAATGGTCGAATTGAACCTTGTCAATCAGGTCTTTCAGATACACACATTGGGTACAAAAGATCGTATTCTCTCCCATAATAATGTCTAAGCCCTGGACAAAGCTATGAATATCTTCCAGATGATAAAATACGGCCGTAGCAGTGATCATATCCGGATAGATCCCAAGCTGTTTCATCGCTTCGGCACTCTGCCGGTTCCAAAAAGCCTCGAAGACCGTCATGCCCGTATTTCGAGCCAATTCACCGGTACGCTTACAGGGAACTATGCCAAGCACGCGCATCCCATGGTCACGAAACTTTGAGAGCAGCGTTCCATCATTGGCACCAATGTCAAGCACAAGACTGTTCGGTGGAATGGCGAATTTCTGCACAATATCATGCGTCAGTTGCTCAAAGTGGGTAACCACGGGTTGATTCACGCCGGTGATATAGGGGTGATTCGTGAACATGGTGTCAACCGGAGGAAACTCTCCCAATTGTACCTGCCAACACTGAGTGCAGACTAACATAACACAAGGGAACAACTGTTCGCCATCCAGCTCATTCAAGCTGGGGAAAACATTCCCGTTTGGCTGGTTACCCAGATCAATAAACCGTTCCAAATGTGGACTGTGGCAGTTCATGCAATGACTATTTTTCATATCCAACTTCTCATAATCGTGTATGACAGAAAGCGGTGTCGATGCCCTTGGCTAATCATCGTTTCTACGAAAAATATCGAAACCATTTCCGGTATAATCTTTATCATAATGTTGTGTTATAAACGCTTTTAATTCCGGAAATTTGTATGTTATACCTAATCCTGATATTTGTCGGTATGAATATACATCAATAATAAATTTTGGCTTCTCTTTATTCAGTTTTGCTATAAAACTTTTCCTCAATTTCTGAATGTAAGGGTTTGATACATCGTGATAAAATTGAAAATCAGTGATATAGGGAGTTGCAACGACGGCCTTTGAAGCAAGCATTGCGGGCACAGCCCCACCAACAATCCAATCCAACGGTTGAACCTTATCAGCTGGTGAAAGATTATTATTCAGGTAAGTCGCTATTTCATGGACTCTTCCATCCATTTCATCCATGGTTACTGGTCGACCGTAAAAAAGTTGTTGGAAAGTATTCGCAGCACCATGTGGCAAGTGTACAGTCATCATCACTGTAACCATGAAAATAAATAAGGGGAATAGGATTGCACGGCGTAAGCTCTCAAAAGAAGGGGGATAAAAAAGGATCATTGCAGTACACAGGCACGCAAAGTATGCATACGGCATCCAATGATAAGTAACGTCTTTCCCGCCAATAATGGCATATATACTGTAGATGCCAACTAATAATAATAATAATATGGCCCGCTTTTTTGTTGTAGCAGCCATAGAGTTTGTTAAGACAATATACACACCAAACATGGAAGTCATAAATAGAACGCCTAACCCTCCAAATTGCCTATACAACTTTATCAAGAATATAATGCGGGGAAAGGTTCCCTCAATCTGAAAGTCTCCATACAGCTGGGTGTATAGCGGTAAATATGATGAAAATAGTTCCCAAAAGGATTCCAGTGCCCCAATGCGCCAAAGCCATAGGAAAGGAATTGCCAGAGTTGCCAGAAAGCCGGCCATCGCAACAATACCTCCTGTAACAAAGGGTTTGATAAGAGTTTTTAAAGACTTAGGCCCATTGGTGTCGTTTATACACTTGTACGCGATCATGGCGGGAAGCCCGATGGCCATATGGGGTTTGATGAGTGAGGCAAGCGCAAATAGTATCCCAAGCAGAAAATATATGAGATTCAACGACTGATTGGGTCTGCACCGTATGGTGAGCAAGAGCGCTGTAGCTATTGGTAATATTGCAATAACATCTCTCTCAAGGATCATATGGTGTCCGGACCCCATATATATGAGACCAAATAGCAGACAACTAGCAGATGCAACCACTCGTCCAAATGGCTTCATGATAAACCAAGTAACCGTGAGTGTTACCGTGAGCCAGACAACATTCACCATCTGGAATGCAAAATCGGAGTAACCGAAAAACCTCCCTATTGCAATATGGAACAGATAAGTACCGGGCATATTGATTTCAAATATGTCTCGATACGGCAAAAAACCATGCTCATTAATTAAATATGCAACATAGTGCAAAAAACCGGTATCATTTCCTATTGGCCAGCGTAACGAAAGGCTAACCTCAACCAATAATACCATGGCCAACGATGCCAGAAACAGATACTTCAAACTTTCTGCGGTATTGTGGAAAAATGGAATTGATAGTTTATTTTTCAATGTTAAGTTACCTCCATTGCATAAGAATAGCAGAAAGGAAGATTATCCTTTAACCTCCCTGGATGAACCTGAAGAGTCTCGTAGGTGGATGCACCATTGAGTCGAACGACCGGAGGACGAATATCGGTTGAAAAATCCAGATTGACGGCTTTAATGTAGGAAGTATCCAAAGCAAATGCTTCGGCTATTTCACACGCATATTGATATCGAGACCTGGCTTGCGGTCCTACGCAATGAAAAATACCCTGACTACCGTGATTGATGATTTTATTGACCATGGGCAATAGATCGCCGATCCACGTTGGGCAATTGACGAGGTTTGCGAAGGCGATGAACTCTTGATGAGAGTTCAGTGCCTCACAGACTAAACTCACAAAATCCCCAGCGAAACCATAGAGTTGGGCCGTTCGCACGATTGCGTAGTTGGAAAGTCGTTCTCGGATAAGCCGCTCAGAAGCGGCTTTGTCTATACCATATTGGGTCGTTGGGCAAGGCGGTTCCTCTTCTTGCCAGAAGTGATCATATTTTCCAAAGACATAATCCGAGGAAAAGAATATCATGCGAGTTTCAAATTCTGAGCAGACTCTGGTTAAAATTTCTGTGATGCCATAGTTCGTTGCACGCGCTGTTTCTTTGTTTTGCTCACAGAAGCGTAGGTTCGTGATAGCGGCTAGATGCAGTATCAGGTCTGGCGCGTACTCTTTTACCAGACGAAATACTGTGGCTTCGTCTCGCAAGTCAGCAGAAATGACCCCGTCACGCTGCACAAGAGCCACCGGTATAATCTGATGACCCGTTTCGCTGAGATATTCGCAGAGTTTTTTTCCTATCGCTCCCGCCGCGCCGGTTATAAGAATTGTATTCATTCAATGATTTAGGTAACTCGCAAAAAATAAAATACCTATCAGGGGCAACCACAAGGGGGGCAACCACAAGGGATTGCCCCTACTTTAAAAATTTCAGGTGAAATAAAGACGAACGGCGTTTAATGCCGTGAACTTCGTAGTCTTTGTTGAGTAGGCTCTGTATTGGCCAGTTATTAGGGCTTTTTTCATTTATCTGCGGGTAGTAAAGTTAAGGGTTTCTGTAATTTGACCGCTCTAAAATCCCGTTCATCAATCGTTAAAATTTGATAGATATTTAATTCTTCGGCGGTGGTCATAACGCTTGCATCTGATAAACCTAATTTTAAGTCACGATATTGTGCAATGAGATTATGGCAATTTTGTAATGCAATCTGATCTAAATGATGTAAATGGTACACACCATTAAAAATATCTTGTAAAAAATCCAACTCAGCATCAACACCTAATAATTTTTCTAATAAATAGTCTATTTCAGCCAAAATAATCTCTGGAATAATAATCTGACCCGCATTCTCATTAATAATAACTCGGACAGCTTCATGATATTGATCATTACCATCATAAAAGGCATAAACAGCACCAGTATCGGCAATTATCATGATTGACTCCTTTGCTGTATGCTTTGAACTTTTTCTTGAAAAAGCAGTTGCTTAGCTCGTAGCGAAACATCCGAACGCCCACTATAATAAACTTTTCCGATTGGTTTCGGTTTGAAATGACTATGAACAAAAGTTTGATTTGATTTTAAATCAATTCCTTCTTCCTTTGCCAATTGTGACAAAATGATCAGAACTAGCTGAAATTTATCGCTATGAGACAAAGAATTAATCAGAGGTAAAACTTTAGGGATAGACATTTTTAATGACTCCATGGTTAAAAAATTAAAGATAAATGGTGTTTTAGGCACCGTCTTGGCCGTTTATGTCGGTTATTAGGGCTTTTTTCATAGATTTTTTACCACGCTCGTTATTTGGTCTTTATACTTATCATGGCTAAAACTTAATATTTTCAAATAGCCATTTTCTATGACGGTTTTTGTTAATTTATGATCAGTCATCAGCTAAATAATCTTATTAGCCATCTCAGTGGTATTATTGGGATCAAATAATAACCCAGCCTCTCCAACTTGTTCAGGCAATGCCACGACATTTGACGCACAGACAGGCACTTTTAGGGCAAATGCCTCATAAATAGGAATGCTGATACTTTTAAATAAAGTTGGCATAACCAGCATTTCGGACATTTTATATAGGTAAGGTAAATCTTCATAAGCAATATAACCTAAATGCAACACCTTGCTTTCTAATTCGAGTTCTGTGATTTTTGAGCTCACATTTTGATAGTTATTTTGTCTTGCTCCAGTTAAAACTAAATGTATATCGTTATATTGTTCTAAATCCAGCTTAAATGGTTCAAGCAATTTAAAATAATATGGGTTGAGACTTCAGATAATACCGTATTCTGTACATATAGCGTTTCCCGATTGGATAAATACCATGAAATGGTGGGCAAGCGGGCGGTCAAGTCCGTTCCTTTGACGAAAACCTGGGCGCCCGCTTACCCACCCTACCGGGAAATGCTATCTCTCGTTATTTTTTCTGTTAAGGTAAAGTATTCAGGATAATAGCGTTCTTGTAAATCATGCCAAGTAAAGACAAAGGGTTTATTTTTATAGTTGATTTACATCAACAATCAGGTCAATAATTTCTTCTACGACTTGCCTTAAATCTACAGATTGACTTTCAACGAGAGCATTCGGATAATGTTTATGATCTGGAAATGTGGCTATCTCATGATGATGTGGAACATTATCATAACGAAAAATCCACTGTTAGAATTCATATAGTGATATCGATATTTGAATCGTTCTGGTGTTATTGATTCGGTGAATTCCAAAATTGAACCCTCGTAAAAAACAATTTTACCTTCAACAAACAAAATCCCTAGAGACAAATCAAGATCATAATCAACGACGGTGTTGATACTATACCAATCTGCAATCTTGCTAGCAATTAAAATATCTTTTAAGCGTAAATCAGGATTCATATTTGATACTTTCAAGATCAGATATTTTTTGTTCTAATAAGTTAATGACATTAGCATAATGATCCCATTTAAACCATTCCTTTTTATCATCTAATTTGCCTTGATTGAATAATTGACTAAAAGTCACCGTATCCATATCATGGTTTTTTTCAAATTGAACAATTTTAGCTTGATAAGCCACTTGTTTTCTTTGCAGAATTTGCTTACCTATATTGATACTTTCTTGTAGCGTTGATAAAGCATTCTGGTTAATCAGAACCTTGCTATACTTTGACATCAACCCTCCTTATATTGATATTAAAGAAAGACGAACGGCGTTTGATGCCGTGAACTTCGTAGCCTGCGTACCAGTGCTTGCTCTAAATAAAACCGCCTCATATTTCAAAGATTCGTGGTGGAGAAACCTTGAATACCGGGTTCTTCTTTGCGTATATCTTTAGAAATCTGCTCAACCACAGATTTTCCCCAAATTGCTGTTTATCAACAATCATTCGCCCAATATCCAAATAAAGCTATATTAATTCCTTATTGACAGATTTGAGTGCTTTATATTGAGAATAGCGTATGCGTTCTTTAACTTCGGCAAGGAAATTTATGTATTCAGTGTTTTGGCTGGTTGCGCTGGTTATTAGGGCTTTTTTCATAGATTTTTTACCACGCTCGTTATTTGATCTTTATACTTATCGTGGCTAAAGCTTAATATTTTCAAATAACCCTTTTCTATGACTGTTTCTCTTAATTTATTATCAGTAATAAGCTGAATAATATTATTAGCCATCTCAGTTGTATTATTTGGATCAAATAATAACCCCGCATCTCCAATTTGTTCAGGCAATGCCACGACATTTTACGCACAGGCAGGAACTTTATAGTGCCCTATCGCTCCTACAGCGCCGGAACAACATTTCTCTAAGAAACAATTTATCTCAAGTTTATAAAAATCAACCATATCTTCTTCTCGCAAAACAAGGATATCAAAGTAGTAAAAATTAGATGTTAGCTGGTAAAACAGTAGATTCATAAACGGAGCTAGGTCAGATAATGAATATTTTCCCATTAGGTAGCCGAAATTGTCGTAGAGTAGGAAGTGCTTGTAACCAAATTGCTTGAAAATATGCAAAGTTTTCAAACAATTCTCAACATAATCTGTATCTATAAAGGAATCACATTCAAAGAGAACCATCGGCTGGCATTTCGATAACAAGCCAATAGAGCCTTGGATTACTTCAAAATCATGACCATCTGTATCTATCTTGAGAACATTGGTTTTTTCTGCGAAAGGGTAATCATTCACAATATCATCCAACGGTCTTGTACTCATTTTTTTTCCACCTTCTGATGGAAGTATTGAAGCTGTTCCATTTTGTTCTTGAATCACAAAGGTTGCTTTGCTGTTGCCAGACGAGCAAATTTCGGGAACGAAAGTAATATTATTCTTTCCACCCCAATTCTCCACCAAGAACTGGTAAAATTTTGAATGTGGCTCAATTGCTAAGAATGTATCTCTATCATCCTGGTAAAAAGAGGCTATAGTATCTCCAATATTTGCTCCTACATCAATGCAGTGTAGATGTTCTTGTTTCTGATGAATGTATTCACAAATCCTCTGTGGCAGTCGGTCATAAAAAGAATGATTCTGTAGATAATCTGGTAGAGCATGAGATAGGGGAAGTTTCAAACGCCTTCCATGTATCGGCATTGAGCACGTAGGATCATTCAACAGTTTTATCACAGTCTTTCGCACCAAAAACCATATCTTTTTTTTTAACCCTCTTGATGCAAGATATTGTCTGTAGATGAACGATGCTATTTTCATTTGTTTTCCCTTTGGGCGCGGACATCGCTTATAATAAAATCACCACTTAATTATAGGTAGACACTTGGGTTAATTTTTTTAAAATCTGTTTTAATATGCTTTTGATTTTTAGTAAGATTCTTCTGCTTAATCTAAGAGGTTTTGTATGTTCTGTATAAGCCGCATTAATAAGTTTAGGGTTAATATAGATTCTATATCCAAAGCTTTTGAGTTGAGCATGTAGCGATACATGCTCACAGGATTCTTGCCCATCGTCATTAAGCCCGATATATTCTCCAACTTCGAGGACACTACGTCGATATATAGCTAACCCCCCAAAAGATGAATCAACTTCTATCCATTCCTTTTCTGGCGAAATTGTTATCATTCGTGAGTAGACCGCTGCAACAATAGAATCATATTGTCCCAAGCCATATTGCTGTAAAAACTTTTGCTGAATCCAACAGTCGTTTGGCGACCATACCGGATGGCGTAATGCCCAAATATCGTAATAGGGGCCTTTTTGGTTTGCTGTGCAAACATCCCAGCCTTCTTTATCCCAACAAGTTAAAAATGCTTTTTCTGTCAGCAAATTATTTATTCCATCTAGGTCTACAATGACAACATAGCGAATTTCAGAATAAAGCGTATTTTTTCTCAATTCTTCTAGGTACTTATTGCGGCAATATGCTATGCGTTGAGTACGAAGTGGCATTTTATGCTGGAGGTTTCCTAGGGATAAATAACGGAAATTATCAACTCTTTTTTCAAGACTCTGAAGTTTTTCTACTGTATTATCGTCACTATCTGACTCAATTAACAACCAATGAATATTAGAAATTTTTTGGAAAACTGTTTGTAATCTTAAAATGTCCTTATATATTGTCTTCGAGCAATTACGTACTAATCCGGTCACTAAGAAATTATCTAATTCTTTGTTGTTATTTTTGATGCAAGAGGTTTTAAGTTCCATGGGCGTTGTTGCACAAATCATTGAAATTGTTAGCTCCCCCAAAAGCGTTATAATCAGAATTTTTTTATCAGCAGAGTATTTAGGAAATTTTCTGAATAACAGTTCCAAGACAACGAAGAATATCACAAATATGATGGTTATATGTAATGGTTTTAGCCATTTTCATATTATTCACTTCAATTTTAGTTTAAGCAATTGCCCAAAAAAACTCATATATCCATCTAAATAACTTTTGTAATAGGCAATAGATAACAAAACAATAACCACACTAAAAACTATCCCATTTAATCCATAAGTTATCATATAAAAACCAATGATAGCATATAAAATAACCGGTATCATTAATTTAAAGATTGGTAGCTCAATTAAACCAATTTTTGTTTTGGCAATCCACAAGAGATAACCAGTTGAAATTATCATACTTATTCCTATTCCAATCATTATTCCTAACATTTCTAATCTATTGAATAGTAAAAGTATTAGAAATAATTTTAATAGAAAATGAAAGGTTACAATAAAAAAGTTATACTTAATCAATCCCGCCCCATTTATAAAATAATAATACACAATAGGAAGAGAATAAATGGGTTGTAACACTAGGAAATATTTTAGGTAATTTGCAATCAATTGATAACTTTCTTCTCCAAGCCAAAATAAAAATATTTCATTAAAATATAATAAAAATAAACTGACTAACGAACTTAATAGAATGGCATAGCTTTGAGCATAATAAAGTAACTGCGTTGTTTCTTTATTGACACCCATTTTTGAGACTTTTGGAAAAATCCAGCTAAGGCTTGAGGCAATAATAGCATGTATTTGATTAAAAACTAATAATGCAATGGCGTAATAGGCTAACACTTCCATCCCTACCAATGCTCCAATTAACCACCTATCTATTTGTGAGGTAAAAAGTAAAGCAAGAGAAAGTAACCATGCCCAACCACTAAAGTTCAGCAATTCTGTCAATGTGTTTATGCTAAAGCTTGTTAAAAACTGTGCTTCTAAGTATAAAAGTTTTAACCCTATTATTTCAATACCTAAAATAAGTGATAAAACAATAAAACTGTATAAAAAGAGAGCACTTAAATTGCCATCGTTAATAACAACGAGTATTTGGGTGATAATCAGTATGGATTTTGAGAAAATTGACATGAGTGAAGAGAGATCGTATCTTTCTTGACCTCTTAAAAAGCCAATCATGACTTGTTCTATCATCTTAATAACGAACAAAAATCCACCAAATATCAGGGATTGTGCAAAAAGTGGTTGATATTTGAGTTCGACTTTAAATATTCCTGAGGTGACAAATATGGGAGCAAGCCAAATGATTAAAAAAGAAATTATTGCTGCTAATATTATTTGAAGAATAAATACGGTACTAAAAACTTGCTTGATATTTTGAGTATTTTCGTCTTTTCGGTAGGCAGAGACGTACTTGGTAACAACATCTGCGCCACCAATATTTAAAATCGCCATTGATGCAATAATGGAATTAATCAGCATCCATATCCCATACTGTTCAGCCCCTAATTGTTTTAAAAATAAAGGAGTTGCCGCCAGCATAGCGAAAGGCAGAAAAACCGCATCTATCACACTAAAGTAGGCGTTTTTGATGGTTTGGTTTTTTAAGAGTCTGTTAATTATCAAAGTAATACTTTCCAATCTATCCAGCAGTTAAGTATTTTGAAAATTATTCAATCGTAACCCCGTTTTCAACCAATCTGGTAAGGTTAACAATAGAATGTATATCAAATATTAATCAAAGGAACTGCCGCTAATATGACCAACCACATCTGAATAGCTCCGACTATTTTCAAGCCAAAAGCTGTACCTAATAATTCCTCCCTACGTTCTGGCGTTTTCACTAAGTCACGCACTACAATGCTATCTAAACCCAAGGTTGCTAACGCAATAAATAAACCAACAAAACTATTAGCATAACTCAATAAACCAAAACGTTCAGGGCCTAACTAAATAACGTCGTGCTACATAAACCGATACAAACAGAGCAACCACCATGCGTAAAATACGCTCTGCTATTAGCCATGAGGTGTTGGCAACGTATTTTCTAAAACCTGGGTGATTTTTGAGTTGATTTATTTTTTGCCACATTTTGCCATAAACCCAATTTAGACAACTGCTTCTTGAACTCATTTTTGAATTTCCGCCGCTCATATTCAGCCATTTGACGTTTTAAAAATTGTATCGCCATTTTTGATTTTTTCAGGGTTAAGCTCATATTGTCATGGTATTTGAATTTTTTGTGCAATAAAGGCAGCCATTAAGTCACATACAGCCGATGTATAATGAGCATTATCAACAAAAGGTTGTAATGGGTAATTTTCCAACAAGCTCGTTATGCTGAAAGAGTTTTGGGCATCTACTGTTTTATCCAGTGCCGGAAAGCGGAAGTTTCCAAACCACTGGGGCAACCATAAAGGATTGCCCCTACAACATCAATGGTTCTTGTAGGGGCAATCCCTTGTGGTTGCCCGTATCTGATGTGGTATGGGGATTTCCGCTTTCCTGCACAGTTGCATTTTGTCAGTTTTCAAAGTTAAATACATTAATCTCTTTTTTTAGAATTTTGTAAAGTTATTCATATAATTAGTACCTGAACAGCAACTATCAAATTGCACCTTCAAGTGGATAAATAATTGAGATCAAAGTAACTGGCTTGGAGTATTTGGTTAATATACCAAATGTTCAGTGTTCTACTTCTATCAAAAGCTTGCTCAACTTATCGCCTACTACTTTATTTCCTAAATGATTCCAATGAGCATCTAATGGAAGACAGTTGGTTCCTTCAATGTTGTCGATATAATTGTAAAATTGGCTAAAATACATCGCTCCGTTTTTTATAAAAATATTCTCATACGCCTTATCATAATCACCATCAACTGAAAATCCATAAAACTGGGTGTTAGGAAAGTCTGCCATCGCCTTATTTAACACTTTTTCTAGAACTTCCAAACCTTGCTTTTCATATTTTTCGCGCTCTTTGGAATCTAAAGCTATCGTTGAATTCAACAGTTCTAACAAACCGAGTTGATATTTCCAGTCTAAACGTAACAGCCGGTTGAATACAAACTGGGTTCCATGACTCCAATCAAACAGCCAAAATCCCGGATTTTTAATCTTGATCTGATTATTCGTTACATTAAGATAGGGTCTAAGTCTTTGATTGTTATAAAACGAAGAGTTATCCAATTCATAAACATTATCACTTACATCGTTGCCACATAACTGCCACATCACAATATCGGGCTTGATTTTGTCAAATACAGATACCAGGACGAGATATTCTTGTAAATTACTAAAACCACCAATGCCGGCGGCATACACAGAATACTGATTCTTTACATTTTCTTCAAAAACATCAAAATATGCTTGACCGCTTGATACTTCGTGTGCATGAGTAAAGGAATCGCCAATAAAAAGAATCTTTTTATCGGCAGAGTACTTAGGAAATTTATTGATTAATGGCTTTTTTGATGGCAACCTTATCACTTCCTCATCACATTTATTATTTGTGACACGTTTTTTCATTTGAGTGTTATGAACCCATCCTAATGTACTGTCATAAACTATTTCACTGTATTCTATTTCGGAACCTTTTGTAAAAAATTCAACGGTTCTGAACAACATTTCCAAGACAACGAAGAATAGGACAAATATGAGGGCTAGATATGTAATGGTTTTAGCTATTTTCATATTTTTCACTTCAACTTTGGTTTAAGCCATTGTCCAAAAAAACTCATATATATCCAGAGGGACTTGCAAAACTTTGACGCGCAAATTAAAAATCAATAACTTACCAGGATTACTTATTTGTAAGCTATTGTTTTATCGTTTATGTTCTTAATATCAAACAAAAATCCACCAAATATCAGAGATTGAGCAAAAAGTGGTTGATATTTGAGTTTTACTTTAAATATTCCTGATGTGACAAATATGGGAGCAAGCCAAATGATTAAAAAAGAAATTATTGCTGCTAATATTAGATCTAAACGGTGCCAGACATCACGGTTTCTTTATGGATGAGCGAAAAGGGGACTGATTTTTTGATTCAATAACCAATGTACCATTTTCCAAGTTAAATATTATAAGGCATTTGCTGTGGATGAAAAGAATAAATCATTTTACTTTTTTTTAACTTTTCAAAACCTTAACACCAGAACTCATTAAACTTTTAACAAACATTGCAAAAAAGTGTAAATTCCTTGACAAAATCGGATTTCTATTTTCGGATTTCTATTTAATAAAGTCACCCTGGACATACAGACACCACTCTTGACAAAATTTGGTTTTTATGAAAATTGTTCAGAACAATTATAACAATTGAAGGCAAGACTGATAAGTAAGGTTGTTTGATGGACAACGGATCTGACACTTTTGCGGCTTGATGAAATATTCATTAAATGGGCACCGGCTAAGGCTATCCGTAAACAAAAACATTGTTCGGTTTTTGAACTTAACACATAAAAAAAGTTGGTATTTATTGAACAAATGTGCAAATGAATTTATTCACCGGTCGCTTGGGGCACCCATTCTACTGACTCAATACGCATTCTTATCAAAAACCTTAAAAATAGTCATCACAATAATCTGAAGATCAAACCACACCGACCAATTTTCGATATAAAAAATATCGTGTTCAATACGTTGATGCAAATCAGTATTACCACGCCATCCGTTAACTTGCGCCCAGCCAGTGATGCCGGCTTTGACCAAATGTTTTTGCATATAATCTGGGATTTCGTCCTTAAATTGCTCAACAAAATAAGGTCGTTCTGGCCGAGGCCCAACAATGGACATATCGCCTTTTAAAACATTCCAAAATTGTGGCAACTCATCTAAACTGGTTTTTCTCAGAAAAGAGCCAAAACGAGTCGCTCGCTTATCATCTGCTTCATTCCATACCGGCCCGGTTTCTTGTTCGGCATTCACTGGCATAGTGCGAAATTTGAACATCATAAATCGTTGACCATTCCAGCTAACTCGTTCTTGACAAAAAAAAACGGGGCCAGGAGAAGTGAGCTTAATACCTAGCGCAATGTTCAGCATGATCGGGCTGCTTAACAATAGAATTAGACTAGCAAGTACCTTGTCTTCAAGAGATTTTAGAAATCGGTTGATTCCTTGGGTCATCGGTGATTCTATCAGCGTAATGACTGGCAAACCATATTGATGAGTAATCGACGCATTTATCAGACGAAACGAGAATAGGTTGGCAACAAAACGCACGGTGACCAACTTGTGATGTAATTGGTGTAGAACGGTTTCCAAATGTGAGACTTCTATGTTCTGTGGCGTTACCCAAACTTCATCTATCGAAAAACGTTCAACAAAGTCAGGTAACGCTAAAATAGTGTGATTAACCGGAATATTTTCTAGTGTCTTGCCTTGTAATTTTTTATCATTATCAAAAAAGGCAATAACTTCTAAGTTGGAATAAATGCCAGACGCGTTAATATTTCGGACTAACTGTTGGCCCAATTGCTGAGCCCCTATAATAATAATTTTATTTCTGCACCCTCTCTGTTTAGAAACTAGCCTAATACCATAATAAACGAGTAATCGCATGACAATCAGTATAATCGTACCCAGAAGTGTCCAAATGAGCAGCCAAGCACGGGAAAAATCGGTACTGATTTTGAACAAAAAAGCAACTAGGATCAGGGTGATGATGACAGTTATCCATGCAAGCATGAGTTTAGAGGCAAAAGAGAATAAGGTCAGATCATCCCATCTCCAAATATGAAACCAAGGAAAAATAATCAGCGATAAGAATAGGCTGATAAGAATAGCAAGATAATAATAGTCTGGAATAGGCCATTGTTCAAAGCCAAAATAAGCGAAGTAGGCCAGTAGCCCAGAACTAAGTATGCTGAATATGTCAACGATCCTTATCAGTAACCTAGATTGAGGTGATAACATAGTAACGATTTAACCAGATTGGATAGGATGGTTTTTATTGAAATGATTTTATCATTTTACTATATTTGTTGTATTAACTGGAATTGCTGTGTCCAACAAGCCTTCTATAGCATTTCCCGATTTGGTGTAGGGGCAATCCTTTATGGTTGCCCCCAATCCTTTGCGCCTTTTTGATATAAGTGTATGAATTTTAATATCATTTTATTTGTCAATGGCTCTATCCTAAAAATTCATTTCCAATTTTTCCGCAGTGGACACTTAGTTGTCCACACCATTTTTTAAGTTATTCAATGTCACCTCTTTAGAAAAAGCACCAAATGGAAATTTACAAAACATTTCACATCGAAGCGGCGCACCATTTGCCCAATGTTCCAGATGGACACAAGTGCGGCCAGGGCCTCGTCAAAGTCCGATGTAACTTATTGAGTTAAGCCACACCGACCGGAATTATTTACAAAATAATATTTAAAAACAGTCAGTTAGAAATTTTAGTGGCTGTGCAGGCTAAAATTTGCCAGAAAAACAATAAAAATCATAAAGTTACTTCCAACTTTGACGCGGCCTGCAAGTGCGGCCGTCTTCATGGCCATTCTTTCCAAGTCACCCTCCATGTTGATGGTGAAGTTGGAACGCGCACCGGTTGGGTCATGGATTTTGCTGAGATCAAAAAAGCTTTTGCGCCAATCTTTGAACAATTGGATCATTATTACTTGAATGAGATTGAAGGTTTGGACAATCCAACAAGTGAAAATCTTGCTCGTTGGATTTGGGAACGCTTAAAACCTCAGTTGCCGGACTTGTGTAAAATTACAATAGAGGAAACTTGTACCAGCGGCTGTGTTTTTCGTGGAGACGATTATTAAATTTTATTAGAGTTTAGGGATAACCAAACAATCAATTATTTTTTTAATCTTTTCAAAAATAGAATTTTTGATTAGAAAATTTTGAAAAAATAGGATTTATTGATTTGGTTATTGATTTGAATTTTGTCCCACTTTAGCAACCAGGGAACAAGGAAAGGAGATTGACCAATTTCCAATTTCCAATTAATTAATGACGATTGTCACATTATTGTCATAATGAATTTCTAAAATGACTCATTATGGATACTACAAATAACAATTCTTCTCCGGTTTTATCGGCTTTGAATGATCCGGCGATTGCTCGCCATCGCCAGTGGCGGATGTTTAAGGATAAAGTCGCTAAGCACAGTATGACAGTGGGCGGCATCAGTATTATTATTGCGATTAGTCTGATTTTCTTTTATTTATTATATGTTGTGTTGCCGCTGTTTTCGCTGGCCAATATGAAACCAGTTCAGCAGTTTACGGTTCCCGCGCCCAGTGCTGGAGAGACTTTGCATCTTGCTATTGAAGAGAAAAATGAAATCGGTGTGCGTTTTACTAATAAGGCGCATGCGGTTTTTTTTAATCTAACAGAGGGGAGTGTTATTGCTGATCATGCGCTTGCGGTGCTGCCCACTGAGGTGTCCATTACCAGTTTTGCTGTGGCTGATTTGGCTACCGATGTGGTGGCGTTTGGTTTCAGTGATGGGCGGGCGTTGGTCGTCAAGCCGGTTTATGATATCAGTTATCCGAATGATGTCCGGATAATCACGCCTCGTATTGAATATCCTTTTGGTAAAAAACCTTATCTGGTTGATAAGCAAGGAAGTGCTTTAACTGATTTGGATGTGCAATTGGGCGAAGAAGCGAATACCTTGGTTGCCGTCACCGACGATAGTCGTTTGGTCGTGGTAGAGATGATAAAAGAAGAATCTTTGTGGGGAAATGAAGAGCAATCAGCTTCGTTTGAACGCACCGAAAGTATGTTGTCTTTACCAAAGATTTCAGTGACTCATCTGTTGTTAGATAAAGAACAACGTATGGTGTATATAGCAGAAAGTGATGGGCAAATTTCGCACATTGATATCAGTAATAAATCGGCTCCCCAAGTTGTTCAACGTCTTCGCGTGGTCGAAGTGAAACAGCAAATCACCTCGTTAGAGTTTCTTATCGGTGATATTTCGCTACTTGTTGGTGATTCAGAGGGGCGAATTTCGCAGTGGTTTTTGGTGCGAGATGAAAATAATAACCATGTACTGACTAAAATTAGAGAATTTCATGAACAACAAGTGCCCATTATTGGGATAGTGCCTGAGCAACGTCGTAAGGGTTTTGTGGTAGCAGATAACAGCGGGCAAGTCGGCGTGTATCATTCAACCGCGCATCGTTCGGTGATGGTAGAACCAGTTGCCGATAGTGCCCTAACTTTTATGGCCATTTCTCCACGAGCGGATACTTTGTTAGTTGAAGATGATAAGGCTAATATGCAAGTTTGGGCAATCCATAATGAACACCCGGAAGTGTCAATGTCCACTTTGTGGGGCAAGGTTCATTATGAAAGTTACCAAGAACCCAAATATGTTTGGCAATCTTCTTCCGCCAGTAATGATTTTGAACCCAAATTTAGTCTAATGCCATTGGCTTTTGGTACCTTGAAGGCGGCTTTTTATGCGATGCTTATTGCGGTTCCGTTGTCAGTATTGGGCGCGATTTTTGCGGCGTATTTTATGGCTCCTGGTATGCGTTCGGTGGTGAAGCCTACCATTGAAATTATGGCGGCTTTGCCAACGGTGATTTTGGGTTTTCTCGCCGGCTTGTGGTTAGCACCGGTGATGGAAAAAAATTTACCTGGGATGTTTACGCTCTTGTTCTTGTTACCGATTGCTATTTTGTTGTTTGCCTACGCTTGGCGTTATCTGCCAAAATGGATTACCCATCGTATTTCAGAAGGTTGGCAAGCGGCTTTGCTCATTCCGGTTATTTTGTTGATCACTTGGCTTTCTTTTGCATTGAGCAACCCGATAGAACTTTGGTTGTTTAATGGTGATATGCCGCATTGGTTGACGACTGAGTTAGGTATTGGTTTTGATCAGCGTAATGCGATAGTGGTTGGCATTGCAATGGGGTTGGCGGTGATTCCCAATATTTTTTCGATTGCTGAAGATGCGATTTTTAGTGTACCCAAGCATTTAACGATGGGTTCCTTGGCATTGGGAGCCACTCCTTGGCAAACCATGACGCGAGTAGTCATCTTAACAGCCAGTCCGGGGATTTTTTCAGCAGTCATGATCGGCATGGGAAGAGCGGTTGGTGAAACGATGATTGTACTGATGGCAACCGGTAATACGCCGATTATGGACTTTAATATATTTGAAGGATTACGCACTTTATCGGCGAATATTGCGGTGGAGATGCCGGAGTCTGAGGTAGATAGTACGCACTATCGTATTTTGTTTTTATCGGGATTGGTGTTATTTCTTTTTACATTCTTTTTCAATACGTTAGCAGAAGTCGTTCGGAATCGTTTACGACGTAAGTATAGTTCTTTGTAATGACTGGGTATCTGGTTTAGAAATGTTTTATTTTTGAAAATAAATCCGATTTTTCAAAAAAATTTCTATCGAAAAAATTAAATGTATAAACCGGTCTGGTATTTAATATCTGACCGGTTTTCAAACCGCGTATTAAAAATACTTATCAATCTATGGTACTTAACTGATACTGATAACTGAATATGAAAAATTGGTGGAAAAGTGGTGAACCTTGGATATGGCTGACAGCCGCTTCAGTTACTATCTGTATAGTAACGGTTGCCGGTTTGTTATTTTTAATTGCAATACGTGGCTTAGGGCATTTTTTGCCAGCCGCCGTTATGGAAGCCGAATATGTTGAACCTGATGGTAGAACAATCCGTTTAATTGGTGAAATCCGTGATGAAGAGACCGTGCCGGCGGAGCGTCTGAAAGAAAGTGGTTTGATCATTGAAGGTGACTGGGCAACTCGCTATCTGATTAAGACCGGTAATCGTGATTTTTTGGGGTTAGATTTCCGTTGGATCATGGCTTCTGGCATACAGAATCAACGCTATCCTAAAGAGTTGATGGTGGTTGAACGCCGTGAATGGGGTAATTTTTATGGCTATCTCAAAGCGGTTAAAGAGCATGGCAACGTGGTCAGTCAAGGCGAAGCAGCGTGGGCGGAATTACATAAACGTTTAGAACGTGCCCAAGCTATTTATGATGAAATTCGTACCATTGAAAAATATGAAATGGGTGATATTAATCATGGCTTGGAACAATTACGTTTGAAAAAACGGCGTTTAGAACTTGAAAATAAATTAGATTCGCTTAAACAAGCAGAAATGGCCCAAGAAAAAGCGGTACTGAATGCCCGTTTTGAAGTCCTAAACGATAAATTAGGAAAATTGTATCGACTGATTGAACGGGACAGCTTGAGTGCCCAAATCATGAATGGGCGCGTGGTGGATATTTCGCTTGCCAAAGTGGTGCGTGTTTCTCGCCCGAATGCGATGTCATTGCTGGAAAAATCTGGCTTTTATGCGATGAAAGCGTGGGAATTTGTCAGCGAAGAGCCGCGTGAAGCGAATACGGAGGGCGGTATTTTTCCAGCCATTTTTGGTACGGTGATTATGGTCATTCTGATGTCCATTATTGTCACGCCCATTGGTGTGATTGCCGCCGTGTATTTACATGAATATGCTAAGCAAGGCTTTTTAACCAGCACGATTCGTATTGCGGTTAATAATTTGGCCGGCGTACCGTCCATTGTTTATGGTGTCTTTGGTTTAGGCTTTTTTGTTTATTTTCTTGGCTCCAATATAGATCAATGGTTTTTTCAGGAAGCCTTACCGGCACCGACGTTTGGCACTCCGGGTATTTTGTGGGCATCGTTGACGTTGGCACTGTTGACAGTGCCGGTGGTGATTGTTTCTACTGAGGAAGGGCTGTCGCGTATTCCGAGTTCTATTCGTGAAGGCAGTTTGGCATTAGGCGCAACTAAGGCGGAAACGTTGTGGCGCACCGTGTTACCGATGGCTAGTCCGGCAATGATGACTGGATTGATTTTAGCGATTGCCCGTGCGGCTGGGGAAGTTGCGCCTTTGATGTTGGTTGGCGTGGTTAAATTAGCTCCTTCTTTAGCCGTTGATGCACAAACCCCTTTTTTACATTTAGATCGTAAATTCATGCACTTGGGCTTTCATATTTATGATGTGGGTTTCCAAAGCCCGAATGTTGAGGCTGCACGTCCCTTAGTGTATGCGACCGCCTTTTTGTTGGTGGCAGTGATTGTGATATTAAATTTGGCAGCCATTTGGATACGCAACAGTTTGCGCGAAAAATATAAAGCGTTGGAAACAGCGTAGACTAAAAGGTGGGCAAGAAAAGACTTTGCCCACCCTACCTAAAAGGCAAGAAAAGACTTTGCCCACCCTACCTAAAAGTTTGAGTCCAAGTGAGATAACGGGATAAAAACACTAATCCTTAATCCAGATGAGTTTAGTACTTTCTTCACCTGACTGACTGATGACTCTTACTGCTATTTTTTGTCAGGGTTTGACGGCAAAGCGATGAGATTTAAAGCAATGAATAAAACTATTTTAGGAGATTTCATTAAATACCCAATTAATGACATTAAAAAGTCGCTGTAAATCGGTTGGTGCAGATACGAATGTTGGGTCTATAATAAAAATATTGTTTTTTAATTTTCCAAATTGCCAAACTGTACCTGTGGTCACTACTGCATAACAAGTTTTTGCCTCAAGTAAAGAAGAGGCGACCATTTCTGCTAAAGCCTGTGTCCAGCCTTCATCAAAATTATCTTTTTTTGCCTCTATAACACACAAAGCTGGACTTACCATACCACCATATTTGTTTTTTGGAGCGATTAAATAATCCGGTTCTCCCACGAGTCCTTTTTCTTTGTCCACATTATAAGGAATATGTGACCAGACTTTTAGCGGAGAATTTTGTGCAACTATATCCAGAATAGGACGAATAATGGTTTCACAAATCGCATACTCAGAGACATAATTTATTTTATCTCTTAAATTATTTTCGACAATAGAAAATAACAGTTGTGGAATTTCTAAGGTTTTTTCGCCAATAAATATTGTTGTGTCCGCGACTTCAATATCAAATTTTGTGGCCACTTCTTCAACTGACTTGAAAGTACCATAAGCCATTTTAATTTCCTTTGATTTATAATGTGGTGCAGCAATTTTTGTGAGATTATCATAAAACTCAGTTACATTATTAGCCAAATGCAATTATAGTCATGGCGGGCATAGAAGGAACCCTAATTGAAGAAAACATCTAACAATCTTATCTTATGTTAGTGCTTGGAATGAGTACCTTCTATGCCCGCGATAACTATAATAATTGGAAAAATGCTGGGTAATTTTGGTGTCCAATTTTGAATACCTTGATGGCAAAACTCCCAGTCTGCTAAATCAATCTCCGATGACTGATATGAAATTTTCACTTTTGGGTATCAAAGTTTCGGACAAAAGCGTAGCGATTTCTCTAAACAAAAAAGTCCAAATCTAAGCTGTTTGCAGTATAACTTATTT
>Ga0233403_10000087_pt1 | contig 38072 bp, 26 predicted proteins | sample Na_oxic_1_MG_FD_179866 | JGI IMG/M metagenome (GOLD analysis project Ga0233403, IMG submission 179866) | Seawater microbial communities from Saanich Inlet, British Columbia, Canada - Na_oxic_1_MG | ecosystem: Environmental > Aquatic > Marine > Inlet | place: Canada: British Columbia | collected...
TTCGCTGAAAAAGGCATGATGTTATTTGATTTTTCAACCAGAAGTTGGAAACAAGAAAAATCAAACTCAAAATTTATGAAGTAAATAGGTTTTATACCAAGAAAGCTGAGTAACCGGATTATCTCGGTGAATGGTTAATTGACCCTCATGTACCTCAGCAACCAAATAGAAATTATCCAATGAATTATCAAATATATAAGCCCGATTCACCAATAAACAAACATCAAATAACTGTGCCATCGTTTTATAATAACGCGACACAACTTTCTCTTCTGGTACACCATGCCCCCCTAGTTTTTCTCGACTTCTAACCCGTTCTTTATTAATATCAGGTATTTCAATCCCAATAAAATAGAGATAAGTTTTATAACCAGTTGCCTTCGCACGTTGGAGAAAATCCAAATGAGAAGGATGTGACATAACACTCTCATAACTCAGCGATTGGTTTTCAAGCAACAATTGCTCCCGTTGTTGTACTGCAATTTGTTGTGCTTTCTTAGCCCGGGTTAAGTCATCCCCTTCCAGGGTTGTCGCTATTTCATCAGGATTAATATATATTCCTAAATCAACATGCTTGCTCAGAATCTCCGAGGTAAATGTCGATTTACCCGCACCATTTGGTCCAGCGATTAAGCGTAACCTTGCCATGTAAAATTTCTCCTTGGATTTTGAGATTAGCGATCTTATGTTACCGGTTCAGTATGTCCATCCGGATAAACCCACACAATTTTTCCCTCTCGAAGTTCTGTCACCCGAAATCCTTGCTGCTTGGCATTCTGGTATGCTTTACGCCCGGCCTCTGAAGCAATGCTTTTCAACTCGGTAACCGTTAAATCTTCAATAGGTTTAGAACATTCACACAACTTATCCAAGTGTTTTGTCGTCACCAATATTACCGCCACAGTCATAAAATTAATTGGCATCCCGGTAAAAGTCACCGTCAAAATATCCGCAACGCCCGCAATCAATAAAGTTTCTTGTTCTTGAAGTTGTTGCCGTTTTTGACAATAGGGTTGACACAATTTTTCTTTGAAAACCGGTTTTTGTTGATTAAGCCAACCTTCACACATTTGTTTAATTTCAGGCAATTTGGGCAGAACGCCAACTTGCTTAGTGTATTGGGCATCCTCAGTTTGGGTTAATCCCTTGTACCAATCGCAGTATAACTGCGTTTCATCAGCCAAATAGGCTTTAATTTGAGATTCGATTTCTTGATTCATAAACGCTCTCCAGTAGTCCTAACAAATGGGTTGTAGGGTTAAAAGCGGACATTATTTTTTAATCCACAGTTTCAAAAATCTTTTTGTAGGGACTACCATTTAGTTAGTGCGAAAAGGAAAGGAGGGGAGTTCCCCTCCTTGATAAGGAGGAGTGGAGGAGGTTGAGAGGAAGTTATTTCTGTCGTATTCCTGATTTCGTTGTTGTCTTTAATTTCTTTCCCAAGTACCAGATTTCCCACCAGCCTTTTTCTTTAGCCGGATATTTTCTATCGTCATGCCCCGATCTACCGCCTTACACATATCATAAACAGTCAGTAAAGCAATTTGTACAGCGGTAAGGGCTTCCATTTCTACCCCGGTTTGTCCAGCCGTTTTAACGATGGTTTGACAAATGACCGCATTTTGTGTCGGTAATGGCGTTAAATCGACAGTGATATGGGTGAGCATCAATGGATGGCACAACGGTATCAATTCACTGGTTTTTTTCGCGCCCATAATGCCAGCAATTCGCGCAATTCCCAAAACATCGCCTTTTTTGTGTCCACCTTCCATAATCAGCTTAAGGGTTTCAGATTGCATAGTAATTAGGCCTTCGGCAATAGCAATGCGATTTGTACTACTTTTTTCACCCACATCAACCATCTGTGCTTCGCCGGCTTGATTAAAGTGTGTCAACTGGTTCATAAGATTATTTTTTGACCAAAAATGGTAATGGGTAATGGGTAATGGGTAATGGGTAATTGGAAATTAGAATAAAGAAATGTCTATGAATTCGAAATTTGAACTTTAATGTTTATTACCTAAATTATACTCAACGGGCATAAACTTAACTTTCTCACTCATGTTACGCACAATGCTTCCAAAAAGCTTGATTCTTGCATTTCAAGATAACTGAGGTATTTTTTAGAATCACGATCTCTCCCTCCCCCTCCCGCTGGGAGGGGGGACCGTCCAGTGCCATTTTCCTATTGGTTAGCTATAACAAGATAGAGAAAATCAACAGTCAAAATATTGTTTTTAAAATTATTTAATGACTATCGTTTTAGCTAAAGATAGCAAAATGGCACGGCGCGGTCCCCCCTCCCAGCGGGAGGGGGTTAGGGGGAGGGAGAGATCGTGGTTTTAAAATACCTCAAAGAAGAAGAATGCGTAACATGAGTTTCTCATACCTATCGGGGGTTCCCTCTCATATCGGAGAGGGTTAGGGAGAGGGCTTTTTTAAAGTTCAAATTGTAACCTCGCTCAGTATACCTATTACCCATTCCCAATTACCCATTCCCCTAAACAAACTTAGCTAATAACATAAATAAACTAATACAAGCTATCACAAACCAACTGGTACCATCTTTTAATGCAAACAGAACTGGATCATCTAACAGTTGCTGTCGATGGGCTAAAAACCAAACCCGAGTGATCCAATATAATAACAGTGGACAGACCAGCCATAAAAGATAAGGGGAATGATAAAGCATTGCTACCGTTTCACTATTGATATACAGCGCAAATACTAAAACGGCAAGATAACCACTCGTTGGGCCCACACTAGCGACCATTTCTATATCATTAATTTGATAGCCACGACGTGTAATCATTTTTTTATCAGTGAGTTGCAAAAGCTCTATGTAGCGTTTTAAAAAAGCTAAACTCATGAAAAAAAACATAGAAAATGCCAATAACCAGGAAGAAATTGGCACGGTGATGACAATTCCTCCGGCTAAGATACGATGTGTGAATAAACCAGCTAAGATAAGAACATCAACTATCATTTTTTGCTTAAAGAAAAAAGAATAGCTAACCGTCATAAGCAGGTATAAAAAAACCATGCCGGTAAAACTAATAGATAGCCACCACCATGATATGCTGAAACTTAAACTAATCAAAATCACAAATAGCGGAGGACCATAGTGTATCGGTAATATTCCCGAAGCAAAGGGGCGATTTTTTTTAGTCGGATGAGTGCGATCAGCCGCCAAGTCTAATAAATCATTTAACACATAACCCGATGAGGCCACCAAACTAAAAGCAAGAAACGCTACCAGTACTTCTACTGATTTAGCAAAATCTAAGAATTCGTGAGATAAGACGAGTGGCAAAAAAATGAGGATGTTTTTGACCCATTGATGAGGGCGTAGTGTTTTTAACCAAATTCGTGCCGTTAATGTGGGTGCCGAAAAAAGAGTTTGAATAGCAACACCATTCCAAAATATCGCTTGGATTCCTGGCGTTTCTTTGAGCAATAACCCCTGATTCGATGTTACTAAAAAAGCGTGTTCGGCTGCTTGAAAAATAGGTAAATCGGCCTTTGAATCCCCTATGTAATCATAAGTACCAAAACGTTGTTTCAAAGCATCACGTTTAGTCGCTCCTTTCATATTGGTGCCAATATCACTGGCTATAATGTCATCAAATATTTTTAAATGTGAAGCCACCGCTTGTGCAATGCTTTGATGGGCGGCTGTTGCTAATATAATGGTACGTCCTTGCTGTTTTTCCTGTTGTAAAAATGCCAACACGTTTTTACGATAAGGCAAAGTAGCCACATCTAAAGTAACGTATTGGGCTATTTGATGTTTAAGATAGGCTTTGCCTTTCATTAACCACCAAGGTAATAAAAAACCCAACCAAAAATTTTCTCGTAATAACAATAATATACTTTCCCATAAAGAATCCGTAGCAATTAAAGTCCCATCTAAATCGACACATAAAGGTTTCGGGGAAGAATTAGAATTTGTCATCATTTTTTAGCGAATAGCGAATGGAGAATCAGTAGAGCGAAAACTTTTTAATAAGTCTTGGTAGGGTGGGTGGGCGGACATTAAAACGGGAATTTTTCATGAACCTTCGTCCGCTTGTCCACCAAACTACCGCAAATATTTATTGGCTTTTCGAGCGACTGAGAATAGTAAAAAATTATTATTTCATAATAAGTTATGAAATTAATCGGGTATAAAAAATTGACAATGAGTTATCTAACGCTTTAAAATTTTTAAATCGTATCTAATTTTAAAAAGATACTTTGCTCTGATAAATGTTATGCTAATACTCAGTTTTTAATGATGTTAAGTCTATTTCAACCAATAAATATGTTATCATTTATCGTTACATATTTAAGTTTTTAATTCTTGTCAAATGACCTCCACGACAACGAGCCAATAACAAAAAGCAATTGGGTAGGACAGCTTTTTTGCCAACGAATAGATATTGGTGGCTCTGTTTCATTATAACACTCATGTACATTGGCAATGATTTGTGCATGATGCTAATTCCTTTATCAAACAATCCTTATATAGTCTTTCAGATAAATATTTTGCTAGAGTTCAAGATTTATCTTGGACTTATACTAATCCAAGTAAAATTTGTAACTAGTCTCGCTGAGAGCATTTTGCTACGAAGCCCATAAAACGTGCGTTGAAAGTACCCGGCAAAAACTTTTTGAGAGCATAATTTTTAGTTGCATTAACGCGATGCTCAACTTTATTTTATAACTAATTGATTTGAAATGTAGGGTGGGTAGAGCGAAGCGAAACCCACCAAAATAAACTTTATATTTTTTAATAATTTATAAAAAGTTGAGCATCGCGTTGCATTAGTATAGGGACATAGCAAAAAGTAACGACGCACTAGCAACAAATACTATTTCATGCAAAGCCCAACTGTTTTAACTATCTGATTTCATTGCTGATATTTTTGGTAGATACGCTACCACTTTATTCACCCAACACCAAAATCAATCGGTTATTACTAAAAGTTGAGCATCGCATTATTTCTTATACTTAGCCACAATGCCACCACCAACAAATACTATTTCTTTAAGAAATAGCTTATGTATGAATTTCATAGACTTAGCACTGTGAAGTGTTAGGATTTTTAAATTTGTGCCAAAATAAATTTTGGACTAAAAATTCTCCAAAAATTAATTAAGGGAGGGTAGGAAAATAAGATGTTACCTAAACGACGACGTATTTCTAATAAAAAGTATGCACTTTTCCAGTTTAGTGGGTACTTAAATATCATTTCCAAAATAAATTTTGGATTCCTTTTCGCATTGCCAATCGCTTTGTTTTTTTTAGCAACACCACCAGCAAATGCTGAAGGCAGTCGAGAATTAGTAGCCAATGGTGGCTATCGTCCTTACCTGGAAGTCGATCCCCAATCCAAAACAGCTAAAATTGCACGTCAAGGAATCATTAAAGTTTTCGTCAATACTGGCGAAGAAGTGAATCTCGGTTCCAGCATACACGATGCGCTAAACGATCCAACACAAGATATTATTTATCGCAGCCCAACTGGGATCGAGGGTAATTGTGACGTTTTACAAACCGGTTATGGCTATATTGATACCGTTGACAAAGAGAAAATCGGACCGTTTCCAGATCAAGATGGATATGAACCATGCGTATTTACGGCACTTGAAACGGGTATCTATGAAATTGAATTTCAAATGTCTCAAGATGTTGAGAATAACACTCATCCAAGACAAAAAAAGGTTACCGAGGATTTCCTTCAAAAAGAAAGACAAGGAAACTCTGTTGCAGCCTGGGACGTAACTGTCTTAAAAACACCAGGTGATCCAAGCACTGAGCAAAAAGGTCGTGCTTACGCTAACTTTCTACCGTTGATAATGGGTGGTAGGAGAGCACTTCTGAGTAGTAAAGTTTTTGTTCTCAGTGATACCGGTTATTTATACCAAATGGAGTTAAAAGGTATGTACCCACTTAACTTCTTATTCTTTTCCAATAATAAAGGGTTTAAAGACGAATTAGAACAACCGCTATTTCAATCAGTATCAAGCCGTGAAATTGGAAAAACCATTTTTTTACATGATCCTACTTCTCTTGATACTGATACTGATGTTACCCACAAAATATTTTTTAATTTACCCGATTCGGATGATTTACCCCAAGAAACTAACTCACCCAATGGCAAAACCTGGCTACTCAACCCACCGGTGTCGTTGCCAGAAGTGACAAGCTTTAAATTTACTGGCCTTGAAGGTACGCCCGGACAAATGGGGACTGCGCCATTGGGAGGAAATTTTACTTTTAATAGTACAATGGCGGGTAATTATTTCCTAACCATCGATATCAATAATAATAATCTCTATGGTGATGAAAACGATCGTTTGTTAAGAGGTAAAGTCAATGAAGGAGATAATTCTATTACCTGGGATGGTTTAGATGGAAACGATGACCGTTTACCACCTCAAAACCTACCTTTTCATGCTAAATTAGGTCTGCTTGATGACATCCATTTTCCGTTTTTGGACCCAGAAAATAGCCCAAATGGTTTAGTGATTACCCGATTAAATTGTGAACAACCCCCATGTGCAGAAGATTATACGGTTTATTATAATAATCAGGGATTAACCGACGGTACCCCCCCTGATCCCTTGTCTGCCATGGCCGGAATTGATAGCCAGAATGGTATACAAATATTTACAGAGGAGTTTGGTAATGGATTAGGGATAGATACCTGGACGACACTCGCCCCCCCTATTGAGTTAATCGGAGGCATTCAACTCAACCAAGCCGATTTAACCATCAGTAAAACCCATACCACCGGACTTCCTGTACCCGGTGGCCCTATTCAATACGTGATTATTGTCCGTAATGGTGGCCCAAGTGATGTCAGTGGTGTAAAAATTCAAGATAGCGTACCGGATACTGTCACAGAACCCGTTTGGACTTGTGAAGTCAGTGACTCATCAAAGCCAGCGCCAGCCATACAAAATCGTTGTGCCAACAGTTTTGCATTTGGAAATATTGATACGACCATTGATTTACAAAATGGAGCTACAGCCACCTTTATCGTTGATGCTACCATTAGTAGTGATGCCATCGTTGGAGACACGATTGAAAATTCAGCCACCATCACACGTCCTAATGATGTAACTAACCCACAAGGTAGCACCGGTGATGTCAAAACTGAAACGGCTAATCATTCTTTCACCATCGCACCGCCAGCCAATAAAGTACCGGTAACCAATGACCTGACCGCAACCACAGACAATGAAACGACGCTACAACTGCCTGCGTTGAATGCCACTGACACCGATGGCACCATTGCTTCTTATACACTGTTTAATTTACCTCTTCAAGACCAAGGTTTATTATATTTAGGGAACCCAATAGCCGGTGGTACTTTGATTACTGAAGGGCAACAACTGACCGCTGCCCAAATCAGCACTCTCTTTTTTCAGCCAAATACCGGCTTTAGTGGTGATACCACTTTTAATTATACAGCTATTGATGATCAAGGGGCAGCAAGTAATACAGCAACTGTCACCATAACCGTCACAGTTGCCCCTAATGAACCACCCGTCGCCGATGACAAAACTGCCGATGAAACCACTAATGATACCTCGGTAAGATTACCCGCCTTATCAGCCAATGATCCGGATGAAGAGGGTACCATTGCGTCTTATACTATTGCAACACTGCCCCCAGCATCACAAGGCGTTTTATACTTCGGCGATCCCAATTCTGGCGGTATCCAAATCAGCCAAGGACAAACACTCACACCTAACGAAATATCTAACCTTTACTTTCAACCAAATACCAACTTTACCGGCGATGCCAGTTTTACTTACACAGCCCTTGACAATAAAAGCACGGAAAGTAATGTAGCTACCATTACCATGCCAGTCATTGCTGTTAATCAACCACCCGTTGCCAAGGACAAAACTGCCTCTGAAACCCCTAATAATATCACGGTTCAATTGCCCAAGTTGGAAGCGACAGATGATGGCACAGTAGTCTCATACCAAATTACCAGCATTCCACCAAAAAGTGCCGGCTTACTCTATATCGGTGATCCCAACAAAGGCGGTCGACTGATATCGGGTAGAACGACCCTAACACCAGTCGAAGCTAACGATTTATTTTTTAAGCCCAATGAAGACTTTAGTGGGGAAACCAACTTAACCTATACCGCTACCGATAATTATGATGAGGTAAGTAATACCGCAACGGTTACGATTCCCATTACCGAACCCCCTAACAATCCACCCATTGCGAATAATGACCGTAGCGACACCGATCCTGGGGTGCCAGTAACCATTTCGGTGTTAAGTAATGACAGCGATCCAGATGATAATCTCGATCCAACCAACATGTTCATTACCGAAGCACCAGCCAATGGCACCGCAACCATCAACAAGGATGGTACCATTGTTTATACACCAAATGCTGATTTCACCGAAGGCAATGATACCTTCAGTTATCAAGTGTGTGATACTGGCACACCGATTTTGTGTGATACAGCAGAAGTCACTGTCTCTGTCCCTTTAGAACAACAGCCCCCGGTAGCCGATAATAAAACAGCAGCCACCACACTCAACAACACCACAGCCGAATTGCCTTCCTTATCGGGGAGTGATGAAGATGGTTCCATTGCATCCTATACCATCGAAACGATACCACCTTCTGAACAAGGTGTCTTATATTTAGGTGATCCCGCGTCTGGAGGCGTACCCATTACCCCTGGGCAAATACTCACCCCAGAACAAGTAGACAATTTATTTTTTGAACCTGATCCAAATTTCATTGGCGATGCCAGTTTCACCTATTCAGCAACCGATGATCAAGGGGCCACCAGTAGTCCAGCCCTGGTTACCATTCCAGTGGAAGCGGCTCCTAATACACGTCCTAGCATCAGTGATGACAGTGCCAGTACCGATCCAAATACACCAGTCACTATTCCTGTTTTAGGCAACGACAGTGATTCGGAAGGCAGTCTTGACAAAGGCAGTATAACGATTAGCACGCAACCACCCAATGGCACAGTCACCATTAATGACGATGGTAGCATCACCTATACCCCTAATCCTGGCTTTGAAGGCACTGACTCATTCACTTATGAAGTCTGTGATACCGGCTTACCGCCACAATGCGAAACCGCTACCGTTACTATTGATGTCACCACAGACAATAAACCGCCGGTCGCTGATAGCAAAAGCACACCAGCAACACCTAATACGATTGCGGTCTCCATACCCGCTTTATCCGCGACTGACTCAGATGGCACAGTGGTTTCTTATACGATTGACACCTTGCCTCCCCCCAGTCAGGGAGAATTATTGTTAGGCAACGAAACTGCGGGGCTAACACCGGTCAATGCTGGAGATATCCTCACACCAGAGCAAGTAGGCGATCTCGTTTTTCAACCTAACGAGACCTTTATCGGTAATGCCAGTTTCACCTACACAGCGACCGATGATAAAGAAGCCGTGAGTAATGCGGCCCTTGTTACTATTCCAGTGACCGCTGCCCCCGAAAATCAACCGCCGATAGCGACAGATGATAGTACGGGCACTGATCCGGAAACGCCAGTGGTCATTGCTGTGTTAGACAATGACAGTGATCCAGAAGCCGGGTTTGATCTTGACGCACTCACCATTACCGCGCCACCCACCAGAGGTAATGCGGTTGTCAACGATGACGGCACGATTACCTATACGCCTAATCCCGGCGTGACCACCGGCACTGACACTTTTAGTTATGAAATCTGTGACTTAGGCAGTCCTCAAGAATGTGATACCGCAACAGTCACCATAGCAGTGCCTAATTTTGATAATAAGCCGCCAGTGGCAGACAAGTTGGAAGCAGCAACCACCACTAATGATACCACCGCCTCATTACCGGCCCTGTCTGCAACCGACGAAGATGGCACTATTGCCTCTTACAACGTGGCCACATTACCGCCAGCCAATCAAGGCGCACTGTATTTAGGTAATCCGGCCAATGGGGGTACTGCAATCACGGCTGGACAAGACTTAACCCCGGCTCAAGTCAGCCAACTGTTTTTCCAACCCACGCCTAACTTTATCGGTAAAGCGAGTTTCACCTATACCGCCACCGATAATCTGGGAGCGGTCAGTAGCCCAGCACTGGTAACGATACCGGTTACAGCACCGGAAAATACGCCACCAACGATTAATGATGTCAGTGCGGAAACTGACCAAGATACGCCGATCACCCTTTCGATTTTAAACAATGATAGCGATCCCAACGGCAATTTAGATGAGGCAAGCCTCAGTATTACTAAACAACCAGAAAATGGAACTGTGACAGTCAATCCAGATGGAACGGTCACTTTTACCCCCAATGAGGGATTTTTTGGCACTGATAGCTTTACTTATCAAGTTTGTGATACCGGTACGCCACCGTTATGTGATACCGCCACCGTTGAATTGGAGGTTTCGCCAACCACACTGCCACCGTTTGAATTAATGCTAAGAATCACCGGCAGTGGCAATGTAGCCAGTGAACCCACTGGCATAGCGTGTAACAATGATAACGATCCCTGCGTGCAAACTTTTGAGGGCGGAACTGAAGTCACGTTGATACCCACACCGGATGCCGAATGGGAATTTGAAGGTTGGCGGGGCCATTGCGATGATCAGGGCCAAGCGACCATGGATTCTGATAAACAATGCCAAGCTATTTTTGTTCCGGCCAGTGCTTTGCAAGTCACATTAAATGTGGCAAGAAGTGGTCCAGGTGCTATCACCAGTTTACCAGGAGGGATTGATTGTGGTGTTGATTGTGAGGAAAATTATAATATTGGTACTCAAATTACTTTAACCGCCGCCGCTGACCCTGACTCTGTATTGACTGAATGGAGCGGAGATTGTAGTGGTACTAACCAGACAATCACTGTCACAATGGATATCAATAAAAGATGTCAGGCCAACTTTGCACCAGATCAGGATCAGGATGGCGTAGCTGATGAGATTGAAGATGGGGCTCCTAACAATGGTGATGGCAATGGCGACGGTATTCCTGACAGTCAACAAAATAATGTCGCTTCGCTTTTAGGTCCAGACGGCAACTACATCACCGTTGCAGAAAACAAGGGTTGTGCTATTACTCAGGCAAAAGCTAGCGAGCAAGAGTTACCAACCGATGGCGATAACTTTGTACCGGTGCCATTGGATTTGGAATTTGCCTGTGACGATGCCGATGTCACTACTTATTATCATGATGTCGATGATTTTTGTGACCAGGACAATCCCATTCGTCAATATGTACCGACTACGCCCGGTGAGGCCAGTACCACCGAATGGCAAGAGCTGCCAGCGGAATGTGAAACCACAACCATTGATGGCAAAACGGTACCTACCACTAACTTTCAATTAACGGATGGTCAATTAGGGGATAGTACCGGTGTTGATGGACGCATCCTGAATACCAGTGGACGGCTAGGCGCACCAACTCAAGTGCAATTTTCATTACCAAATTATACGGTTGATGAATTTGGTAATATCGCCACCATTACCGTTAATCGCCTGAGCAGTTGTGAGGGCCGAGTCACCGTAGACTATGTCAGCCAAGCCGGTACCGCGATTCAAAGCGTTGATTATACAGAAGTTTCAGGTTCGATCACCTGGCAAAAGGGTGATTGTAGCGATAAAACGTTTACGGTCCCCATTCAAGATGACTTGCTTGAAGAGAACAATGAAACCGTCAACCTGCTGTTATCGAATCCCAGCAATAGAGTTCGGCAAAGTGTGGAGAATGATGGTATCACTATCGTGAGACCAGAAGCGGTATTAACCATTATTGATGATGATAGCAAATCAAGTGGGTCTTGTGTTGATACCAGTGCTTGTCAAGTCTGTTGTTCCACTTGTCAACCTATCGGCTCTGATCTCAAAATTCGTTCATTATCGACCACGATTCGAGTCGGTGAAACGGTTGAGATAATATTAGCCGATGGCGAAGGTGAGTTATTAATTAAAGAAATTCCTAACAGTGCCTTTGTGTCATTGGATAATTGGAAACCGTTAAATAATGGGGCCGGTGAAATCACATTAACCGGGGTCAGTGTCGGTGAAACCGAAATGGTCATTACTGACAGCGCGGCCCCCTTACAAACCGTGACTATTTTCATCACCGTCATTCCAGAAATACAAGACGGTTTTGGGTTTAAAGCCATTCAAACCACGCTTCAAGTGGGCCAACAAATGGATTTGACCGTCGCTGGTGGACAAGGTGAACTCGCTATCAGCGAATTACCGGATACGACGTTGGTTTTATTATCGAATTGGGCCCCACTTGGAGAGACTGGTGTGGCACAATTTACCTTAACGGGAATAAGTGTTGGAACAACTAAAGCCGTTATTATTGATCGGAGTACGTCCGCGCAAAAAACGACTGTCAATATTACTGTGGTTAAAGGACCGAATGATTCGGTAACAGATAACACGGGTGATAAGCCGCAAGATACGGATGATCCTCTGTGCGTCCTGGCAACGAGTGTTAATGCTCAAGGCAATTCCATCGACAATAGCCAAACGTGTTTTACCAATATCTTGCGGATTGGAGAAAAACGCCAACCGAATCATCGTCGGCTGACTTATGCCGAAGCGCAAACGCTTAATTTATCCATAGAAGCGATTATCGATCCGGCACATTTGGGCCAAGCCGCTGATATTTTGCTCTTAGCTGCCCGAAGTACCACGTTAAGGGATGCCAGTTATGTGCGTAATGAGCAAACCTGGTCTCAATGGGATGAACAGTTGAGTAGTTTGCCATCAGCCCAGTATTATCCCAAGTTGCCAGAAAAAATCGAAATGTTTATTTATCAAGACGATTTAAGTTTTGCGCCTGGCGAATACACTGTTTTTGTGGGCTATCGTTTGGAAGATGACGATACCATTGTTTTCAATGGTAATGAACCACTTCACTTTTGGGTGAGTAATAGTGCTAGCCTGGATTTGAGTCTTAATTCGGCTAAAACGATTGAAGTCAATGAGATAAATAGCACCACGATTTTTGAGGCGTATACCTATAATTTTGATGGCAAATTGGGCAACAACCTCACTTTTGAATATGATGACGGTTTAAACGTTTCGACTTTTGTCCACGTTGAACCTCGGCATATCGGACGTTCGGCAGAAATTTTGATGGTGGCTGAATATATTGGCAGTATTGAAAGACGGTTCTACACTCGCATTGGGCCAAACTGGCAAACTTGGGATTCTCGCCTAGACAGTTTATCGGCAGTGCAACACTATCAACAACTGCCAGAAAGTTTGGAAATTCCCATTGATTTGGATACATTGACTAATTTGCCGGGCCATTTCAAATTTTATGTGGGATATCGCCTTGCTGATAATGCGATTGTATTCAATGGATTAATGCCCATTGGATTGACAGTGGCTAATGGCATTGGTATGAATAGCGCGAGCCAACGAATACCAACGATAGCCCGGTTTGTCAGTTGGGCTTTTGGGCATAACGGTCACGGTAATCCGTTCAATACACCGATTACCAAACCTCTCGGTTTATCGGCCACCATTTTTGTTGATCCTGAACACATTGGGCAAACGGTGGGTATTGAAATGGTTGCGCTGAAAAATCCGGCTCAATCGCTTTTATCACCACCAGAAGGCACATTTTCGCTATGGGGTGCTTGGGATGAAAACACGGTGATGTTAGAAAAAACGATTCCCAATGTGACATTGGAAGCGGTCATGAAAGCCATTCCTTTATTTGAAAATGAATTTAAAAAGGAACCTGGCGATTATGTGATTTATATCGGCTATCGCTTAGACAATGGCGATATTATCTACAATGGCGGAGAAACTTTGCGTTTATCGGTCATTGCTGAGTAGTAGAAAATTCCAAAATAAATTTTGGACTCCGTTTTCCAAAGCTAAAGCTTTGGACTCCAAGTTTTCCAAAGCTAAAGCTTTGGACTCCAACCCCGTTTTTTTGGAGTCCAAAGCTTTAGCTTTGGTGTTTGTTCTCGTTCCTTACCAAAAAAATAAAATGTGAAAATAAAAGTAATTTTTCTCGTTATAACGTAGCAGCATTTTAGGTCCATTCAAGTGATAACTGATAACTGAAATAAGAAAATGACTACCCTTGCAAAACCAATGACAATACTCGAACAAGCCAATCAATTGCTTGTTATGATGACTAGGGCAGAAAAAGCTCAATTGCTTCAATGGGTGGTTCGTGATTTAGGTGATGCGATTCCCGGCATTGAAAGCACATCCGATGTCTGTGGAGGTGAACCCTGTATTGTTCGTACACGGATACCAGTTTGGGTATTGGAACAAGCGAGACGTTTGGGAACCAGTGAAGCAGAGTTGTTACGATGCTATCCAAGTTTACGGGCTGAGGATTTGACCAATGCCTGGTCTTATATCCGTTCTCATAAAGCCGAAATTGATCAACAAATCCTTGAGAATGAGGAAGAGTAAAACATGGCTAAACTTTATGGGGATGAAAATTTTCCACTACCTGTTATTGAGGAACTTCGGCGGCTAGGACACGATATAGTCACTATCCAGGATACTGGCAAAGGCAAACAGGGTATATCTGATGAAGCTGTTTTGAGGTTTGCCACGATTGAAGAGCGAGCGGTGTTGACGATCAATCGTAAGCACTTTATTCGTCTCCATCGTATCCAACCTAAACATGCTGGCATTATCGTTTGTACTTTCGATCCTAATTTTGTTGAACAAGCAAAACGTATCCATGAAGCAATAGAATTAAAAGCACTACTTTTTAACCAATTAATTCGTGTGAATCGTCCAGTTATGTAGTCGGGTTAGCGAAACGTAACCCGACAAAAGCTTTATATAAAAAACCGAAAACTTGAACGTTTGGAGTATTACATTAATTCTATTTTTAACATGATCAGCTAAAAAATAGTGTTTTTATAAAATTTTGTAATTAAATTAATAATTTAAATAACATTAACGGTATTTTATTCAATAGGGAATTATTAACGAGAGAAAAGTCCATTGGGCTTTTTGTCGTTATTTTTATCAAGGCGTAAAAAAAAGTAACCCCTTGTTTTTAAATATATGTACACCAAATGTGACACCAAAATTGACAGCCAATGTTACAGGGCGCATTCCCATTTTTCGGGTCAAACAGGTAAAGCCGAAAAAGCCGAGTTAGCCATCTGTTTTAAGATGTTCCATCGTCCAGCCTTATAGAAGGAGCGTAGCATCAACATTTTGTTAGCATTTTCCCGATGCCAAAATATGCAAGGTCCTTTCAAGCGTAAATTAACTACTCGACGAATCGCACTTTCTACCGCACCACTACCTAATGGTAAAGAGCAACCCGCGCAATCCAACAAATACGACAACACCAAAAAAACGAATAAAATGTGAAATTAAAAGTGATTTAGCTAAAGCTTTGGATTCCACCAAAAGCGAGCCCTTTAGAAAACCATTGTTTGAAATCACTCTATTACAGGGCTTCTTGTTAATAAAATATGTCCATAGCCATGTTTACTGGGCCCAAGATGTCCAGAATCAAAGCTGACGCATAACAGTGTTTCTTCTTCAATAGAATCAGGGCTAGATGTGCTATACCAGGCACATTCTTGAACATCCAAATGAGGAAAATAGCGTTTATCAAGCGGTGATTCTTCATTGACGAGGGTTTGAAGTTCTTTTATCGTGGGCATACGCCAATCATGATAACCGACTAATTGCGTTTTATTAACGGCTTCAACGTAAGCTTGCGTATCACAATGACATCCTTCGCAATCGCCACCATTTTCTGTGCCTTTTATTTGGCTATCGGGATGGTACCAAGTGTAAGTATGCTTACCATCTTGTAAACCACCATCGCTGGTTTTAATCTCCCAGATTAAACTGGTTTCGTTATCTTGGATCGCTATCCATTGTGTGGTTTCATCGGGGAGTGCTTGTCCATCAGCATCTAACTTGGTAAAGCGATAACGGCGTTCATAAATATCATTTCTTAACTGCTTAACGGTGTCTAAAATTGTTGTTAAAACTTGGTTATCACCATTTTGTTTTTCTATACTTTTTAGTGTGTCTAAAATAGTCACTAAGATTTGGTTATCAGCATTTTGTTTTTCTATACTTTTTAGAATGGCTACTAAATTTTGATTGATTGCATCTATTCGTTGTATTGTTTTAAGACGAATTAGAGTATCTTCACGGCTTTTTTTGTCCGGTTTAGCCTGTAATATTGATAATAAAATAGATAACCCCATGCCTATAATAGATGTTAAAAAAGCCAGTTTTAAACCTTCCAACAATTGAGGTACACTGGTAGCAATATCTTGCGTATTAAAATCCCACAGTCCGAAAATAATGCCGACAAAAGTGCCCAATATACCTATACTGACAATCATAGATTTATAGTTAACCGGTTGATCACGACGAAAGCTGATTTCATCTTTTATGGCGAGCCATAACATAATCCCGGCAAATAACAATATAATGAAATTTTCTTGTGTCATATCATTAAACTCTCAGAACTTACGCATATTCCCCAACAACAAATAGTATTTCTTAAAGAAATACTATAGCCATCCTAAATGATTTGTACATTTTCTGGTTCCAACGCTCCGGCGTTGGAATCCTTATGTGACGCTCCGCGTCACTCCTTTTCTCAAAATGACAAAGTCTATATAACTCATTTAGGATTGCTATATTTGTGTCATTTCCTAACAAATGCTATTTCTTTAAGAAATAGTATTTGTTAATTATAATCTCATGTTACGCACTATACTTCCAAGGGCTGTCATTTCGAGCGTAGCGAGAAACGAAGTAACGAGCTTTGCTAGATCAATCTCAAAAAACCAGATTTCTCGCTACGCTCGAAATGACAAGCTCTGTAGCAATTTTTGAAGCACTGTGCGTAACATTAGTTATAATGAATACCTCATTCTTGAACGTTGTAAAATTTTATGTAGTTTTTCTTCTGCTTTGGTAACGACTTTAAATTCAACTCGACGAGATTGTTCAGCATTTTCAGAACCATCCGCATTAAAAATGGGTTTGGCAAATGATAAACCATTGGCTCTCAATACTTGTGGTAACCATTTTCGGAGATTTTCATCAAGACTAGCTAATAAATAACAATATTCCAATGTGGCTAATGCTCGTTGTTGAGACAGTTCAACGTTGTTTAAATAGCGTGTTGCAATATCATCGGCATTTAACCAATCACTTGAGGTGTGTCCCTCAATGCGAATAGCTTCAATATCTTCCTGATAATGTAGCAAAATAGCGAGATAACGCGGAAAAAAACTATCTAAAATATTTTTAAATTGTGGTTGTAGCATACTTTTTCCTTGATGAAATAATACTTGAGGTGAGTTAAACCGCACAGTGTTGTCCTCTAAAATGTCAGCATTCCACCGCTTTAAATCTGAAATAAATTCTTGTAATAATTCTTGATGTAATCGTAAACGACTATGTTCAGCCACTTCGACAATTTCTGCCATCGCATTTTTTTGATGTTCTATTTGATTTTTTGAACGTTGTACGTCCAACATAAAAACAACGGCAATAAATAAAAATACCATCATCAAACCTGACATCATGTCAGCGATGCTTAAATATTCTTTACCTAAAGATTCTTTATCCATATAATTTATCTTTTAATTACTGATGTTATGCACAGTACTTCAAAGCCCAAAATAAATAATCTAGGCAAAAGTTTCGAAGAAACTTTTGCCTAGATTGGACTCCGCAAAATGGTTCTTGGAGTCCAAAATTTATTTTGGCTGATTGTGATGAACCAAAAAAATACCATTAACCATTAACCATTAACCATTAACCATTAACCATTAATAATTATATATGATTGGTACAGCAATAGCGATACTTGGTGCCGTAGCGGATATTCATGGCATTTCCAGATGTGTTAGTCATCTCATCTTTGGTGACAAGCAAAAGGAATCTCTGAAACAAATTGCTACCGATATGAAAGACACGAAAGTGCATATTGAGAAATTGTCAGAGAATATTTTATATGCCGTTAATTTGGATGGTGTACAGGCAACTCAACAAAAACAACAGCAATATATCAATGAATTACGTGAAGTACGTCAATTATTAGAGCCATTACAGCAATCATTAAAACAACCTATTTTATCCTCATCCATCATTGGTGCACCGGATCAAATCGTCTCATCTCCTCCGCGTCAATTATTACGAGATATTTCACGATTAGAATATGTCATTCGTCCAAGAGTTAAGAATTGGGAACCGGTCTTATTTCAGGATAAGGGTAAATGTTATGTGGGTTGGCAATCGCCGCAACAATTAGGTTGTCAATCTTATGAAATATGGCCATTTAATCAGAATACATTGCCGGAAAGTCAATTATCGGAAAGCCATCCATTGGATATCACAACATTTTTACCAAAATCGCAAAAAACCATTGGTAAAGTATTTAGTGATCTTCTAACAGACGGTACTGAAGGTCCTGAAATGGTGATGATTCCCGCAGGTAAATTTACAATGGGTGATATTCAAGGGACTGGTGAAGCGAGTGAAAAACCGGTACATGAAGTGTCCATTAAAAGTTTTGCAATAGGACGCTATCCAGTCACGTTTGCAGAATATGACTATTTTTGTAAAGCAACTAACAGAGAAAAACCAGATAATAGAGGCTGGGGACAATATAAGCGTCCGGTGATGAATATCTCTTGGAAAGATGCCGTGGCTTATACCAATTGGCTCAGCAAACAAACCGGCAATACTTACCGTTTACCTAGTGAAGCCCAGTGGGAATATGCAGCGCGAGCTGGCACTGAAACCGATTATTGGTGGGGCAATGAAATTGGTATAAATCAAGCGAATTGTTATTTAAGTGGAAGCCAATGGAGTGATATACAAACTTCGCCCGTTGGTTCTTTTAAACCCAATCCGTTTGGCTTATATGATACTGTAGGCAATGTTTGGGAATGGTGTGTTGATTCATGGCATGAAAATTACCAAAATGCGCCAACCGACGGTTCGGTTTGGAATAATAATAAAAAGACTAATGAATACAAAGTTCTGCGTGGTGGTTCGTGGAGCAACAACCCTCTCAACGCCCGTACCGCTAACCGTTATCGGCACAAACCAGACATCTGTCTCAATTTCCTCGGTTTTCGTGTAGTTGCGCTGACTTTTTCGCATTAGCACTTTAACTTATTCACGCGATGCTCAACTTTCTTTTATAACTAATTGATTTGAAATGTAGGGTGGGTAGAGCGAAGCGAAACCCCATACGCATCAACTTAAGCTAATTTTAGTGGTTTAGCCCTTATTATATGTAGGTTATCCAAATATTGAAGCATTAAAGAACTACTTCATAACTTAGTTTGGTTTACCTTCTTTTAGAGTCTTCCACATTTTAGTGAGTTATCTGTTATTCTATATAACCTAAAATCCGCTTCCTTTGGTAACTAGGTTATAAATTATTGAATTTAAATAATAAATTTTTTCAGTATTAGATAACGGGAATTTCTAGTTTAAATGCCTTAAATATCTCTTTTTGCCGTTTTGAAATTTCGGTCAAGTATAACTTTTTGTCAGACATTTCAACCATTTTAAGCTTCTTTAATTCATACATAATTTCCCTAACACTATATTGCTTTAATGGTTCACTTTCTCTTATAACGTTTTCAATTGTTGAATATAAGACTAAAGCGATAAATTTAGTAAATAATCTTCCGTCAACCGGATCGATTGAATGACCTCGAAGCCGTTTACCATCGAATTCATTTTTCATGGTGTCAAAGATTTTCTCTCGTTCCTATGGACTTTACCGCGTCAACCGTAAAGGGCATTGTACAACGCATCTTATCGGGCCCAACCTTACAGCCAATAACAAAATGTGGGTAGCGAGCGCGAGTGACAATCAACTCTATGAAATCAATAAAATGTCATTAGGTACCGGTTTATTACCGAATTTCAGGAGCTCTGTCATTTCGAGCTTCGTTGTGAAATTTCAAATACCAAAACAGATTGTTCGTCAAAATGAAAGAAATCTCATTTTTTGAAAAAATGGGATTTCTAATGAGCAGAATCCAAAATAAATTTTGAATTCCGTTCCTCATTGATTATTAAATGTAAGTCAGATTAGCAAGTGTGCATCCTTTGCCCTTTTTGCCTGAATTAGAATTGGTAGAATTTTCAGAGTTAATGATATAAATTATTGATTTTAATTTATAAATTATGAAAATTCTCATTTATAGATGTTCAGAAAAATAATTTCATTCACGCTGGAGGGCGAACACTAAAGTGAGCCCCTACGAGCGTGATGTAGGGGCAGACCTGCGTGTCTGCCCTCTGTGAAATTATTTATCTGAAAAACTATAGTCCATAAAAAAGCCACTTGGCGTATATCATGCCAAGTGGCTTTTTTTATTCAGCTATCTTCAGTATTTGCAAAAAACGCCAAGCATGATAATCGTTATTAAACTATACTACGCTTGCTTATTTGGATCGTAACGATTTGCTAGAAAAAGAATAAAACCACCAAGTGTATAAAAAGATAATGAAATAATAAAAGCGATATCACCATAATCTATATAAAACAAGCCTATCAAAGGACCAAATCGTTCGATGTACGTCCCTATTTTTATATAAACACGCTTTCTACTATTCATACTTTAATTTATAGCAATTCCCTATTGAATAAAATACATTAGTGAAATCCTTCATAAAACCGTTAAAACCAAATTAAGCCAATGATAAATTAGAAAAAGGCAAATTTCGCTTTGTTCTACTACATTAACGAATGCTACACTCACTTTTTATTTTTTTGTTTAAGATGAACAAAAAATTAGGGGTTAATTTAAAGGCATTAACGATGAAAAAATCTATTTTTAAAGAAAATCAAAAATATTTCTTTAGTGATTATTTTGAAATGATTTGATAGCACCACTATTACTCGAAATTGCTAGAACGACTCATAACTACAATCAAGGTAGAATACCTCTGAATGTTGATGATAAATTAAGAAGAATGAATTACTGGCAACTGATGAATGTTTTTAGGTATTGCAAAAGCCCAAAACTAAAGCGTTGGAAATTTTGAACACTATAAAAATTAATGAAAAATGAAATATGAAAAAATTAGCCTTTTTTTTAACACTGATTCTTCTGACAACTTCATGTACACAACTAAGGTCTTTTTTTAGTTTCAGTCCAATTTCAAAACCAGAAGTTAAGCAAGAAATTGCTCTGCCAAAAATACCTGATTTTCCAGTCATGCCAATACCATACAATGATGTGATATATCCTCTTGATGAACATGGTATAGTGGTAGACTGTGAAAGTCACATACAAGACATAAAAAACATTTTAGGGGAACCAGATACTGTTAATGTTGAAGAATTGACTAATCCACATTTACCCTCACAAATAGATGAAATAGATGAACTTTTTTATAAGGGTTTAAACATTTCAGTTTATGTTTTTGAACAGAAACATTTGATGGATGACACAAGTATCATTGTTGGTTTTACGCTAACCGGGCAACAATACTATTTACCTGGCAATATTAAGATTGGTTCATCATTGATTCAAGTTAAGACACAGATAAGGCCATTGATACGTAAAAAAAATTATTTTCTATATAACAACCTATTTGAAGAAGAGGGCTACCAAGAAACTATTCGTTTCTATTTTGCCAAAGACAAACTTTCTAAAGTGGTTTGGTATTGTGCCATTAATTAGAGTAGACCTGACAGGTTTTCAAAACCTGTCAGGTATTGTATCACCCGTCAAAACAACATTGACAGAATACTAAAAAAAGGCCATCGCTTCTTCTCCCTCTGGGAGAGGGCCACTTTACACCGGTTTTCTTTCTAACCGTCGATAAGTAATCGCTTCCGTCAAATGCAAGGTTTGGATATTTTCTTTGCCAGCTAAATCCGCAATGGTTCGTGCGACTTTTAAAATTCGATACCATGCTCTAGCTGATAAACCGAGTTGTTCCATCGCATTATCCAATAAACGCTCATCCGCTTCATTGAGACGACAAAATTGCTCAATTTCTCGATTACTTAACAGATTATTCGGTTTACCACCACGTTCCAATTGCACTTTTCTGGCAGCGATGACACGAGTACGAACTTCGGCACTGCTTTCTCTAACGGCATCTTGACGTAATTCAGCGCGTGGCAAATTGGGTACTTCAATATGCAAATCAATCCTATCTAACAAAGGTCCAGAAATTCTACTTCGGTAGCGACTAACATGTTGTGGACTACATTGGCAACGATTATTCGCATCACCTAAATAACCACAAGGACATGGATTCATGGCAGCAATCAGTTGAAAATTCGCTGGAAATTCAGCTTGGTGGGCGGCGCGAGATATGGTGATATGTCCTGATTCTAGTGGTTCTCGCAAAACTTCTAACACGCGCTTATCAAATTCGGGCAACTCATCCAAAAACAAAATGCCATTATGTGCTAAAGAAACTTCTCCAGGACGTGGATGACTGCCACCACCTACTAGGGCAACGCCGGAAGCGGTATGATGTGGGGTGCGAAAAGGGCGAATGCCCCACACGCTGGCATCAAAACCATTTCTAGCAATTGAAGCAACGGTTGCTGTTTCCAAAGCCTCGTTTTCGGTCATTGGCGGTAAAATACTAGGCATTCTACTGGCTAACATGGTTTTACCAGTGCCAGGGGGTCCAACCATGATGAGATTATGTCCACCAGTGGCAGCCACTTCCAAGGCGCGTTTGGCATGATGTTGACCACGCACCTCATTTAAATCTGCTTTGTGGATGGCATTAGCGGGATCAGGTGTATGATCTGTGCAATAAGGCGTAATAAGTGCGCTACCCTGTAGGTGGGCACAAATCTCCAGTAAATGTTTCACGGGTAAGATGGAAACATTGTTGACCATGCTGGCTTCTGTGGCATTTTCTTGAGGGACAACGACTTGCCGCTGGATTTGGCGGGCCTCTAAAGCCATTGGCAAAACTCCACGTACCGGGCGCACTTCACCACTTAGGGCCAATTCCCCCACAATTTCATAACCTGAAAGCTGGTCAGCCGGAATTTGCCGAGAGGCTGCGAGGATGCCCAAGGCAATCGCTAGGTCAAAACGTCCACCTTCTTTAGGCAAATCGGCAGGTGCTAAGTTGATGGTGAAACGCTGGAGAGGAAATTCAAATTGGCTATTAAGTAATGCGCTACGGACGCGATCTTGACTTTCTTTAACGGCGGCTTCTGGTAAACCGACAATAGATAAGCGCGGTAAGCCATTGGTCATGTGAACTTCGATGGTGACCGGTAGGGCTTGAATGCCAACTTGGGCGCGACTGTGAACTATGGATAGAGAAGACAAGACAAAGGATTACTCGATTTGGTTGTTAGGTGATTCGGTTTGGAAAGAATTGGGTAATTCTGGTTTAGATAATGGCACGGTTTCTTTAGATAAATGAATGACTTCAAATTCAGCCATTTTTGCCTCCAATGCTTCTAATCGGGCCCGGGTGCGCTGCAACACGGCAGTTTGTATATCAAATTCTTCCCGTGTGACTAAATTCATTTTATGGAAAGTTGATTCCATAGCTACTCGTAAATTTTTTTCTAAATCCTGGTGTAGACTGAGTAAGCCTTTGGGTAATGTGTTTGTGACTTGTTTAAAAAAAGTATCGAAGTTTAGGGTATTATTCATTTTTTTTGTCACATCTCGATGTTTTATTCAGAGGAAATTATCGTTATGACATCATGTTGGCTTTAATAACGAATAGTGATGAGTACGGATTAAGAATATAATATTATTTTCAATATATCAATCATAAAATTTTTAAATTGAGTTGTAGGTTGGGTTAGCGAAGTGTAACCCGACATGAATTAAATCATAAAGCAAACGTAGGGGAGCAATGCCATTAAGTTAAGGAAAAATCAGGATTTGTAGGTGGATACGTTTCGCTGTATTCACCTGATTTTCAATAATTATGGAACGCTCAATCCACTCTAAATAAATAGATGAGATAACTGGGTGCGTAGGATGCTCCTACGTTTGCATATAGCAATCCTAAATGAGTTATATAGATTTTTGTCATTTTTAAAAGAAGGAGTGACGCGGAGCGTCACATAAGGATTCCAACGCCGGAGCGTTGGAACCAGAAAAAATAAAGAGATAAGATAACCGGGTGCATAGGATGCGCCTACGCTTGCATAATAGTATTTGTTCAAACAGAAAATTCCCTAAGAACCCCGCAAAAAACGCCAGATGGCTTTTAGCACGTTACGAAACTTTGGCGGTGGGCGGTGACAAAAACCTTCATCATTGACATACAATAAATCTGCTTTTAACCAAGATAAACCAATTGATGCTTCATAATCCGATTGGATGACTAAATCATAATGGCCTCGCAATTGCCAATAGCGTTTCCAGCGGGTGAAAGATTTGGGCATGAAGATAAAATGGGCCCTTGGCATCTGAAAAATCGGCTTCCCCCCCGGTAAAGTGAGAAAATCTAGCTTTAATTCTGGACGTTTAAGCATGGCTTGCACTAACGATTCTTGCAATCCGGTTGCATTAAGATTCACTGTCCATGACACCAAAATTTTTTTAATCGTTGGTTCTAAGAAAACTGTCGATATTTCTTCATTGGGTTGATAAGTGTTTGTTAGCTTAATATCTCTCTTACCAAAGCGTCCAGCTTTAAAATCTGCTATTGCATCATAATGTAATTGCGCCAAATCCGGTTTGCCAAGGAGATGATAATAACCAGCTTTTTTTAAGGTATACTGTGTTAAACGCTTCAGTGTACTCGCATCTGCGCCATGTGTTTTGAGTAAATCTAACACATTGCGATTGTCATAATACAAAATCCAAGTAGGTACTTTGGCGACGGCTGATAAATGCCAAATTAATGATTTGGCAGAAACAATAACGCGATGGCCCATTTTGGCGATGCGTAAGCACCATTCTACATCATCAAAATGAATAAAATAGTCACGCCATAAGCCGGCTTTTTTAGCCACATCAGCACGTACTAATAACGAAGCCGCAGCCACATATTCTACATCCAAATAAGGCTGACAGTGCATTAAATGTTTTGTTAAATCAGCATCAACGGTTAATAATTCTTGTACAGTATAGCCTTTCCATGCTGTAATAGCCTCTAAATGACGATGCCAGATTAACTGGCCCAAGCTACGATCAATAAATGAACCCATTTCATTGATTTTCCAAGGATAATCTAATTGCATCATCGTGGAACCTACTACTGCTACATCCGGTTTATTTTCTAATAACGCTACTAATTCCGTCAAAGCACGACGATGGACTACCACATCATTATCTAATAACCAATAGTATTGATAATGTTTTTCTTCTTGTTCAAAGGCCCATTGCAAACCCGTATTAAATCCTCCAGTACCTCCTAGGTTTTCTTGATTACAAAGCAAAGTAATGCTCGGATAAGCTTCTGTGATTGCATCGGCAGTGCCATCATTACTGGCATTGTCCACTACCAGAATTTCAAGAGCATAGTTAGGATATTCCAAGGTTTTAAGCGAGGCTAATAATTCCAAAACATAAGCTTTTTTATTCCAAGTAACAATAATGATTAAGATTTTTGGTGCTGTTGTTACAGTTTTTGTTGCCATAAAAGTTTGAGAATATTATTAAAAATATTTTTATAAAGAAATACTATTTGTAGCAATATCACGTATTTTATTTATTGCTTTGTCCTTAAAGATGGTAGTAGCGAGGTTTTAAAAAACTCAAAAAACAAAAAAGGGCAAACACTTAGGTTTGCCCCTACATTGTATCTGTAGGGGGGAACCTACGTGTTCGCCCAAATTATTTATTTTTCTAAAAATCTATAAGCTATCATTTACCAATTGTCCTATATAAAAGAAGAAACACAAAGGAATGAGGCTTAAAACTTTTAAGCCAAACCTGACAGGTTTAGTTTCAGCTTTTACATGCCTTTATACAGATCAACAACCTTTTGCCATTTTTCGTCACCCAACAGTTGACGCATTTTGTCCCGGCAATCCATCTTCATTTCCGCGATTTCCTTACGTTTTTTCAGCAATTCATCTAATTGGGCTGTCATGTTTTCTTTAGAAGCACCATTAAGTGCAGCCTCTTTGAGGACTTTTTCATCATCTCTAATAGACAGAGCTATTTTTGTTGCAACTGGGCGTTGTTTTTCTATCCAGGCATCAATTTCTTGTTGTTGTTCTTCAGATAAATCTAATTTATCCCCATGCTTTTTAATAACCTGCATAAAATTGGGTAAAGGATGGGCATGTTTTACCGCAGCGAACACTTCACCCATCGAAGCGGCTTGGACTGAGCCAATCGTCAAGAGTAAAAAAATAGTTGAAAAAACAACTTTTTTCATAGAGATTTCCTGGTTGAGTTATATCAATAATTAAGATTAAAATTTCTAAAACTAAAACTTTAGCTTAGGCGTTTTCAAAATTATAGAATGATACTATTGATCATTATATACGCGATGCTCAACTTTTTATAAATTATTAAAAAATATAAAGTTTATTTTGGTGGGTTTCGCTTCGCTCTACCCCCCCTACATTTCAAATCAATTAGTTATAAAATAAAGTTGAGCATCGCGTATTATATTGTAAATTTTATCACATTCAAGCCTGTTTTTTATGACAAGATTTTCATCAAACTTGAATATCAAATAATCGCTTTGCCAATTGAAAAAATAAGAAGGGTGTTGTCATTTTATTTTGGCTGTATTTAGGGAATTGTATCAAGCTTTGGTATTTAGATTATATTCCAAACGTTCAAGATTTCGGATTTTATACCTGCCAGGTTTTTAAAACCTGGCAGGTAGAAAGGCGATTTAGTCTATTTTCATCATCCGAAAACTTGAACGTTTGGAGTATATCAATTGCTACTGAAAAATTTTGACGAATTAATGATTACCATCGCTAAATTTAAATTAGAGGCTGATGTTGTCGCAACTTAGCCATGAAACTCATGCGAACTCGGACGCATTAATCGACAATTTTGTGTGTTACTATTTTGGGAATGGTTATTGGAAGATGATGTGGATGATTTGTTGCAATGGGAAATGGATTTTCTGATAAAGATTGCGGTTGTTTCGGGAATGATGAAGGATTTCCCGAAACGCTTTAAATTTTGGTTTTGGACTTCAAAAGGACTTTTTTAATCAGGTAAAGCTTCTGCTAAAAAATTAGGGAGTACAAAGCCAGCTTTTTGAATGTCAGCATTATAGTAGCGTGTTTTAAATGATTGATTACGTGCATCATTTTCTCTAAATTGTGTTATATCAACACTGCCCGCTAAAGTAGCTGTCCACCATCCAGAGGGATAAACACAAATAGGAAATTGTATACTACGGGTTTTTTCAAATCCCGCTTCACGCATGGCTTGGTGCATGGATTGTAACAGCGGTAAATGCAACAATGGTGATTCGCTTTGATGTACTAACAATCCGTCAGGCTTTAATGCACTCCGACAATTTCGATAAAAATTCGCAGTAAACAAACCTTCTCCAGGACCCAGTGGTTCGGAACTATCTACAATAATAACATCAATGCTATTTTCGGGGGCATTGATTATCCATTTTATACCATCTTCAAAGCAAAACTTAACACGCGGATCGATATTAGATTCACACAATTCTGGAAAATATTGCTCAGACAGGCGAGTAACACGCTCATCAATTTCGATTTGCGTTACCTGTTCAATTTCTGGATGTTTTAAAACTTCACGCAAAGTACCACAATCACCACCACCGATAATGACAACTTGGCGCGGCTTTTGGTGTGTAAATAATACCGGATGGACTATCATTTCATGGTAAATAAAATTATCACGCGCTGTGAGCATGATAATATCATCAAGTACCATTAAGTTACCAAATTCTGCTGTTCTATAAATAGCAATATGTTGAAAAGGGGTTTGTTCTTCATATAATTTTGCTTCAACATGTAGTGAAAAAGCACTTCCTTTAGGTGAATCCATTTCAGTAAACCAGTTGTCGTCTAAATGCATTTGTTAAATCCTACAAATCATATAATAAATTCTAAAATAAATAGAGAAAGTGGTCAATTTTTAAGTATTAGCTTTATGGGAATATAAAATAGCGAATAGAAAATGATTCCCTCAGAGGTAAAACTTTTAAATTATCGAAATTGATAAAAATCCGACATTCAGCATATCATCTTTGTTATTTATTAAATTTTGATAAACGAAAATCCCTCTTGCTATAAATTTTCCGGTGATGCAAGAAAAAATGATTTTTTACCTTCAATAAAATTAACCGGTTGAATCATCTAAATCAGAGTTTCACTGGAAAATTGACAGCGATAAATTTTATTTTTTAAATATCAAAATCTTAGAATGGGTGTGATGAATATCGAAAAAATGGATGATTTGGATGGTTTATTTAATTCTTCGTCATTATATTAAAAAAAACTTTAATAAATCCAAAATAAATTTTGAACTCTAAATTATCTAAAATAAATTTTTGGTCTAATGTGTTTGATGTTTTGGTGGTGGTACTAAGTGAGTACCACGATATTGAATCACTGCTGCTTTAATGATTTCCATTGCCTCTTTTAAGGCTTGTTGTTTATTTTCAACTATATCAAAAGTTAATCGTTCTTCAACCAAGCATTTCACTAGCAAAAATGATACAATTTCAACTGTCATAGGTTGCTTAGGGATTTTGTCAAGATTAAGTCCTTCATTAGCTAATTTATTTCTGAGTACATCAAGGACGTTGTCAACTGATTTTTGTAATTCATCAGCAGCGTCTTGGTAAGATTTTTGCATTTTGTGTTCCATTTTGGAAATTGAAAAGATGGATCATTAAATATAATCCACAGCGGTTTTGAAGATTCCAAAATCACTTACAGATGATCAACAAATACTATTTCTTAAGGAAATTATATTTGTAGAAGCCTCTAATTTTTTAAAACGGAAAAGAAATATGTCATGGTTTAGAATAATTAGTATTCTTAGTGTATTCTTTTTGATAATCAGTTGCGCTTCTAACCCCCCAGCAACTTTTGTTGAGGCGCAAGATGAAGGTGGGGTTTGGAAAAGTATTCGTTTACATAGTAACTATGGGTTGTTTCGGAATAAAAATCAAGAAATCTGGAACCGAATCTTTGATGTGTTGTCTAAAAGAGCCTATCGTTTAGAAGAACGGGATCCGATTAGTGGTTACATTCGCACATCTTGGAAAAACATGTTATTAGCAGATGATAAGGAGGATAAAAAATACCGTAGTCGGATTATTGTCAAGATGTTGGGCAATGTTTGGCACACAGCTCAAGTTAAAATAGAAGTTCAGTGGAGGGATAATCACAAGGATGCTTGGATTACCGGCTACGATTCGGCATTGGTAGAGGATATTTATAATGATCTTCAAGGACGGATTGGTACGTCAGTGAGATAGCTGGTAGACAAATTTTTTTCGAGTTCTTAACTCATGTTACGCACAGTGCTTCAACCAGAAAATTTCCCTTAACCCTAATATGTTTTATCCGCACGATCTCTCCCTCCCCCTTTGACAAGCTCAGGGACCGCTCGATGGTGTTTTGTTATGGTTTGGCAAAAACAAGAATATTAATCACCGTTTATTGCAATCGCCCACGAAATACCACCGAGCGGTCCTCCCTCCCAGCGGGAGGGGGTTAGGCGGTCCCTGAGCTTGTCGAAGGGGGAGGGAGAGATCGTGCTTCATTTATTGTTAATTTAAAAATCAGATTTTTGAATGGCTCTTGAATTTTTTAGCGACTATTTTTTTGACGAATGATATTAGAATTACTCTGTAGTTTAATAAAAGTATTTTAATTTTTCTAAAAATACTATTTCTTTTAGAAATAGTATTTTTGACTTCTCCAATCTAAAAGGAGTTTACTTTGAAAAAAACACTGTTTTTAATCGCCATTTTTCTCAGTGCTGCCCTTTTCATACCCTCATCTTATAGCTTTTGTGGCTTTTATGTCGCAAAAGCCGATGCTAAACTCTTCAATCAAGCCTCGCAAGTTGTGCTAGCTCGAAAAGAAGATAAAACCGTGATCACGATGGCTAACGATTTCCAAGGTGATTTGACAGAGTTTGCCGTTGTTATTCCAGTGCCCACTTTTATTGAAAAAGGGCAAATTCATATTGGTGATAAAAAAATCATCGATCATCTTGATGCTTATACTGCGCCTCGTTTGGTGGAATACTTTGATGAGGACCCTTGTACTAAACACTTGTTTAAAGATGATGTTATGTTCTCAGCTGCCCCAGAAAGTGCAATGGCACCACGACGGGAAAGCGCAAAAAGTCTCGGTGTGACAATTGAAGCGGAATATACGGTTGGCGAATATGACATTGTGATTTTGTCCGCTACTCAAAGTAACGGTTTAGAAATTTGGCTCACGGAAAACGGTTATCGAATTCCAGATGGTGCGGCAAATGTACTTGGTAGCTACATCAAGCAGAAAATGCGTTTTTTTGTGGCTAAAGTCAATATTGAAGAACAATCAAAACTTGGTTTTAGTTATTTGCGTCCTATCTCAGTGGCTTACGACTCACCTAAATTTATGTTGCCCATTCGATTGGGTACGGTCAATGCGAAGGGCCCACAAGAACTGTTTATTTATACCCTCACGAAAAAAGGTCGTGTGGAAACGACCAACTATCGTACCATTAAATTGCCCACTAATATGGATTTACCGGTTTACATTAAAAGTGAGTTTGGTGATTTTTACCGGGCTATGTTTGACCAACAAGTGCAAAAGGAAAACATGAAAACGGTGTTTTTGGAATATGCGTGGGATATGAATTGGTGCGATCCTTGTGCGGCTGATCCCTTATCGGATAAAGAATTGCGTGAACTTGGTGTTTTCTGGCTTAATGAGCCTTCCAATCAGCCTGGTTGGAAAGGACCAGCGAAAAATGTTTTTGTCACGCGATTGCATCTGCGTTACACTGCCAACAAGTTTCCAGAAGACTTGATTTTTCAAGAAACCGCAGATCGCACGAATTTTCAAGGTCGTTATGTCCTTCGTCATCCTTTTTCCGGTAATACGGATTGTGATGCGGCTGATGAATACCGCAAAAGCTTAAAAATGCGGCAAGAAAAAGAGGGACAAACACTTTCTTCACTCACCGGATGGGACATCAATGCTATCCGCAACAGAATGGGTATTACTGCCACTTCAATTGAAAACGATGACAAAAGCTGGTGGCAAAAACTTTGGGGAAAATAGGAGAAAGGGGGGCAGGGAACAGGAGACAGAAAAAAATTGATGTTCAAGATGGCTTGTCATTGATTGTTTAGTGAAGTTACTTCGTTAATTGTCACTTTGAACATTCAAAATATTTCACAGCAAAACTCGAAATGATATCCTTCTTGAATGATAAAAGCTTTGTGTGTAACTTGACCTGATACCTGATACCTGATACCTGATACCTGATACCTAATATACTCAACGCGGGAACAAATTTAACTTTTTTAATGAGGTTGGTGGGCAAGAAAAAGACTTTGTCCACCCTACCTGATACCTGACACCTGATACCTGACACCTGATAACTGATAACTGATAACTGACTATGCTTGATCTTGAACTACAAAAAATTATTGAAGCCCGTCACCATGATCCTTTTGCGATACTTGGCAAACATACGGTGGCAGGGCGCACTATCGTTCGTGCCTATCTGCCATCTGCCGAAATCGCTACTATTGCAGAAGGCAACTTGCCTATGCAACGAATTGAAGGGACTGATATCTTTGAATGGCGAGGTAATGAACAAATCCCAGCACACTATCGTCTGATTTGGCGCGATAAAGGCCATTGTGAGCATATTACTCATGATACCTATTGTTTTCCGCCACAATTATCAGATTTTGATATGCACCTGTTTGGTGAAGGAAAACATTGGCATGCCTACCGTTTTCTAGGGGCCCACGTTCATGAAGTTGATGGTATCGGTGGCGTATTGTTTGCTGTCTGGGCCCCCAACGCAGAACGTGTTAGTGTCGTCGGTGACTTCAATGACTGGGACGGACGCGCTCATCCGATGCGAAGCCATGGCGATAACGGAATCTGGGAATTGTTTATACCTGATATTGCAGCTGGCACCTTATACAAATTTGAAATTCGCAATCGACAAACTGGACAAGTCTTCTACAAATCTGATCCTTATGCGCTACAATTTGAACGTCGCCCAGGGACTTCCTCTATTGTAGCCGATGAAACGTCTTACGCTTGGCATGACGAAAAATGGCTAGCACAACGTAAAAAATGGGATTGGCAACATAGTCCTATGTCTATCTACGAAGTACATTTAGGTTCTTGGCGGAGAGGACCAGAAGGCGAATTTCTCAATTATCGTGATGCTGCTAAACAATTGGTAGAGTATGCTAAGGAAATGGGTTTTAGTCATATTGAACTGTTACCCATAACTGAACATCCCCTTGATGAATCTTGGGGATATCAAACCACCGGCTACTATGCACCTAGCAGTCGTTATGGTTCCCCCAGTGATTTTCGCTATTTGATTAATTACTGTCATCAGCATAATATTGGGGTGTTTTTAGACTGGGTACCCGCCCATTTTCCTAAAGATGCACACGGTTTAGCCCGTTTTGATGGTACCGCCCTCTACGAACACGAAGACCCACGTAAAGGTGAACATTTAGATTGGTCAACCTTGATCTACAATTACAGCCGCTACGAAGTGAAAAACTTCTTACTCTCTAGTGCATTATATTGGATAGAAGAATTTCACATGGACGGTTTACGAGTAGATGCGGTTGCTTCCATGCTCTATTTGGATTATTCACGCGAAGATTGGATTCCTAATGAATTTGGCGGGCGTGAAAACATAGAAGCGATTGAGTTTTTACGAGAGATGAATACGGTTGTCCTTGGTGAACATCCAGGCGTATTGATGATGGCAGAAGAATCCACTTCATGGCCCCAAGTCACTCGCCCGATTGATAGTGGAGGTTTAGGATTTAGCCTCAAATGGAATATGGGCTGGATGAATGACACTTTATCCTATATGTCCAAAGACCCGGTCCATCGCAAATATCATCATGGCATGTTGACTTTCAGCATGATCTACGCCTTTACCGAAAATTTCCTACTGCCGTTTTCTCATGATGAAGTCGTGCATGGTAAAGGCTCCATGCCTAACAAAATGCCAGGAGATGAATGGCAACGTTTTGCTAACTTGCGCCTTCTCTATACTTACATGTTTACGCATCCTGGCAAAAAATTGTTATTTATGGGTACCGAATTTGGTCAAGGCGTGGAATGGAATAGTAGCAATACCTTAGATTGGTACGTGTTGGATTATCATTTTCATCTTGGTTTACAAACATTGGTTAAAGACTTGAACCAGCTTTACCATCAAACTGAAGTTTTGTACCAATATGAATTTGAATGGCAAGGCTTTGAATGGATTGATTGCAACGATGGTGAACAATCAATATTGGTTTATCAACGTAAAAGTGATACTGAAGAATTGAGCATCGTGCTCAACCTTACCCCAATGCCACGTCATCATTACCGAATGGGAGTTCCTCAGCTTGGCATTTATGAAGAAATTTTTAACTCCGATGCTGAGTGTTACGGTGGCAGTAATGTGGGCAATGGTGCGGTTGTGCTACAAGCCGAAAATAAACCTTGGATGGATCGACCCTATTCTCTGCTAGTCACTTTGCCACCATTAGGTGCTATTATCCTAAAATCAACAAAAACAGAAATGAAGCCCGCCGATATTTTGGATGGTGAGATGGAAAATGAAACGGAAGAAGAAGCTGAAGTTCAATCCACTGACAAAACAGTAAGCACACACAAAACTGATTTTGCTCCAATAAAAAAAGAGCAGCCAAAATAAACAATCTAGGCAAAAGTTTCTCTGAAATTTTTGCCTAGATTGGATCCCAAAATCGGATTTACATTGATACCGCTTTACCCGAGTTATTTTTTTACCCTATTTTTATTCCATGATAAACCAGCAAACCACAAATACTATTTCTTCAAAAAATAGTATTTGTAAATAATGCCAAAAAACTTTGCCTGCCTCCTACATTGATTTCTCATCATCCGAAAACTGGAACGTCTGGAGTAGATTAAAAAAATTATAACCAAAGCGACTATTTTAGATTGATTGACGTTTAATTAGGAGTAACTCAAACAGGTAAGAATTGTGATTTTTTTGCCTTCGACATAGTTCGACAAGCTCACCAACCGCTCAGGCAACATGCTGTTGGCTGAGCCTGTCGAAAAGGTTAATGTATAGTACCCAATTCAATAACAAATATTCATAAAACTTCACCAAAAATAGTTGCTCGATCTTGATAATTTTTAGAATGAGTTTATAATAAAAAATATAAAGGGAGTCACATTATCCCGTCTTAAAGTGACACAAAAAGAATGTGAATTTTCTTTAAGGGCGAGAACCAAGCCCAAAAAATGCGCTTAAGAAAAAATCTGAGCTTTGAGAGATACCTCCACATTTTTCCTAAGTTGGTCAGTGTGCTATTGTTAATATTTGTTAACATAAATGTATCGGTCGTAATGGTAAAGTAACCGGTACATGCAAAACTCGTAATAACAAGTTAATTTGCAAGCGAAAAAATCGTCGTAACAAAAGGCGTAAAAACTAAAGATTAGAGAAAAATGGTGACAACCTTTAGTTGTTGTCTTGTTTCGGGAATTTATTGTTCATTCCCGAAACATTGATTGAAGAGTAAACACCTGGGATGATGAAAATTGTTAATTGTTAATTGTTAATTGTTAATTGTTAATGAAAATTACCTCAATAACTTATTGTTTTTTTATAATAGGAACAAAAATGGAATCAATTTTTAACTTGACAAAAAACCTGATTTTCACCACCCCAATAAACATCTCCAATTTTTTACAGCACTTTCACGCCTTTATCACTACCTAATAACAATATATCTGCTGGACGAGCTGCAAATAAACCATTAGTAACAACGCCAGTTATCGCATTCAATTTAGTTTCTAATATCACCGGATCGGCTATTTCCAAATTGTGTACATCTAAAATGACGTTACCATTATCAGTAGTAAAACTTTCCCGCCAAACCGGTTTCCCTCCCATTTTTACCAATTCACGCGCAACATAACTACGTGCCATCGGAATAACTTCAACGGGTAGTGGGAATTTGCCAAGCACTTCGACTAATTTGCTGTCGTCAGCGATACAGACGAATTTTCGACTAACTGCGGCGACAATTTTTTCCCGGGTTAATGCCCCACCACCGCCTTTAATGAGATGACGATATTGATTAGATTCGTCAGCCCCATCAATATAAACAGAAATTTCATCCACACTATTGATATCAAAGACTGAAATACCATGCCATTTAAGGCGTTCAAGCGATGCTTTAGAACTAGCTACCGTACCTTCAATTTTGTGTTTGATGGAAGCGAGTACATCAATAAAGTAGTTGGCAGTACTTCCAGTACCAATACCGATGATGCTGTCTTCAACCACATATTCTAAAGCCGCTTTAGCGACTAGTTTTTTTTTCTCGTTAGGTGTCAAACTATAGTTCTCCTTTTTCAGTTATTCAGTTACCAGTTATCAGTTATCAGGTATCAGTTATCAGTTATCAGTTATCAGTTATCAGTTATCAGTTACCAAGTACCAGGTATTTTTGATAAAAATGGGATTAACTTGTGATAATTTTGGGAAAAAATCCGAGTTTGAATCGCTCTCGGATTTTTAAATTGATAAATCTTTTTGGATGGTGCTAAACAGATAGTAGTATAAACCTTTTAAAAAATAATAGGTTTTTTTGGAGAAATCACGATTTTTTTAGCACGACCATTTTTGATTTAGTATTTTTAAGTGGAATAATATTTTTTGCTTTTCACATTAAAAACAAATCATCTGCTACCTGATACCTGATACCTGATACCTGATACCTGATACCTGATACCTGATAACTGATAACTGAATTACATGCCAATTGTGCTAAATCCACAATCAACATAAGTGATTTCGCCAGTAATAGCAGAGGCTAGATCAGAGCAAAGAAATGCGGCTGTATTGCCCACTTCTTCAGTTGTTACCGCACGTCGTAATGGTGCGTGTTGTTCAAAATATTCCAACATACTGCGGAAATCAGCAATACCTGATGCGGCTAAGGTGCGGATTGGGCCAGCTGAAATGCCATTGACACGAATGCCTTCGGGACCTAAATCATAAGCCATGTAGCGAATATTGGCTTCTAAACTCGCTTTAGCCAAACCCATCACATTATAATTGGGGACTGATCGGACTGACCCTAAATAAGTCAGTGTCAATAATGCTGCTTTACGACCCTGCATCATCTCACGCCCTGCTTTTGCTAAAGCCGCAAAACTATAAGAACTGATATCGTGGGCTACTTTAAAACCTTCACGAGTGACTTTTTCCACATAAGAGCCTTCCAATTCTGAACGGGGTGCAAAAGCGACTGAGTGAATAATAATATCTAAACCATCCCACGATTTTTTCAATTCTTCAAAAACCGCTTCGATTTGTTCATCACTGCTAACATCACAAGGCACAGTAATTGTTGAGCGCAATTCATTTGCCATTTTTTCGACGCGCTCTTTTAGCTTATCATTTTGATAAGTAAAAGCTAATTCAGCACCTTCACGCTGCATCGCTTGTGCAATCCCCCAGGCAATAGAACGATTACTGGCTAATCCAACAATAAGGGCCCGTTTGCCCGCTAAAAATCCCATAATATCTCCTTAAATGTGATTAATGAGTTAATTAAAGGGTATACTTCAATTTAAGGTAACACTTGGCATTAAAAGCAAAATTTTTGTCTTTGGTGCAAAGCTTCGCTTTGAATTCCAACGTGCCCCAATGTTACCCCTAATTCATTATTTTGGAGTTCATGTTTTGGTCGCTTTAAACTCCAACGTGCCCCCCACTATGTTACCTCTAATTCATTATTTTTGAACCATGCCAATTAAAAAATGAAATATGGACAAAAATAGGCGTATTTGGTTTCTACAAATACTATTTCTTGAGGAAATCGTAATTTGTTGCTCATGCGTCAATTATTTTTTGCTATGTTCCTAATCGCCTCTGATAAAAATGGATAACTTTTCAAGACATTTTATTTTACGATAGACTGACTTTTAATTAATTATTTAATTATGCCATCTATCTAAAAATCGTTTGCTTTTAAGTTTCCTATTATGACAGTATACTTAAAAAAAATACCAAAGCTTCGCTTTGAACTCCAGCCTTAATTTTGGAGTCCTTTGCTACGCTGTGAAAATCAAGGTAATATCATAATTGCAAACGCTATTTATTTTATTAAAAATTCACCTTATTATCACGTTTATCGGTGTCGCAAGTGCTTTTTGGCTAGAAAAACCGAGCATCTTTCTTAAACAACATTCTGGCGCATTATCACCGATGAGTTATCTCATTTTTTGGCCTTATTTGGTACTGAATATTTTTGCCCTTGCTTTATTCCGTTTTTTCTCTAAAGAAAATGCGATTGATGAAATCATCCCACATTTATATCTTGGATGTCAGCTAAGTTTTTTAGATGATAAGCGATTTTTGGAGCGAGGGTTCAAAAGTACACTGGATTTAACTTGCGAGTTTAGCGAAGTGGGCTTTATTCGGAAAACACAAAATTATTTGTCTATTCCCATTTTGGATACCAAAGCTCCAACCCTTAATCAATTGAATAAGGCAGTATCGTTTCTAATGGTACAAATAAAAAAAGGTCCGGTTTTTGTCCATTGTGCATTAGGACATGGACGAAGTGCCACAATAGTTGTCGCATTTTTGATTAAATGTGGCATTGTGAATGATGTTCAAGAAGCTATTGATTTTATGAAAGTAAGACGACCAAGTGTTAGATTACATCCTGAGCAATTAAGTGTTCTAATGCGATATCATCCAAAATAAATTGTGGACTCATAAGGGATGTAGCAAAAATAAGGCGATTTCCAGAAATAAATATATCGGGGGGAGTCGTTGCCTCAATGCCATTAAGTTAAGGATTTTAATTGGGGTAACCACAAGGGATTACCCCTACAAATCATGATCTTATGTAGGGGCAATCCTTTATGGTTGCCC
>Ga0233403_10000088_pt1 | contig 38018 bp, 29 predicted proteins | sample Na_oxic_1_MG_FD_179866 | JGI IMG/M metagenome (GOLD analysis project Ga0233403, IMG submission 179866) | Seawater microbial communities from Saanich Inlet, British Columbia, Canada - Na_oxic_1_MG | ecosystem: Environmental > Aquatic > Marine > Inlet | place: Canada: British Columbia | collected...
GAACCGGAAACCTGGATTTCAGATTCGTTCCCTCACCAGCGTAAACAGCCACCGACAAGTCATCCGCAAAAAGGATTGAAGGCATGTCAACTCGCACATAAAGCTGTTTTTTGGGATAAGTGGGAATGAATTGGAACCAGAAAGGGGCCAATTTGGATTTTTTCCCTTTGAATTCCTGAAACCCCATCAACTGCAATATCTTTGAAACAAAAGCTTGGTCATGGTGGCCTTCCACCCCCAGAATCGCATACCGGTCGGCCATTATCTCACCTCCTGTCCCAGCTCTGTCCTCAAAATGCAGAGCATATCCCAATCCAGTCTCGTAACAGTGCTTTCCCTCCGGGTTCTGCTCAGGAGGTATGTCACCAAATCTTCCTGTCCCTGCTCATCTTCCGGAACTTCAAGCATCGCATCCACTGCTTCGAGACTGTGCGTTGTTGCAAAGATTTGGACATTCAGCTCTTTGGAAATGTGTACCATCCATCGGAATATGCTGACGAGCGATGAGGTATGGATCGCTGTTTCGATCTCATCAATGAGAAGGAGTCCGTTTTCCGCCAGCAGCATGTTCAGGGCTATGGTCAGTGTGCGGCGGACTCCGTCACCCATGGCGCTGAACGGCGAAAGTCCCAGTTCATTGTGACGGATATACAAGATCGGACGAATTCCTCCGGGAGAGAGAATTTTCAATTCCGATATCCCCGGTTCGGTCTGTTTTACAATTTCAATGATCTCCCCTGTCCTGAAATTCAGATCAATCTCTGTGAACTGCCCGATCCGGGTCTGTTCCGCCCAATGCGAAAAAGGCGTTATCGTGGCCGCGGGCAGGATCGGTTTCAGAGGCTTCTGTCTGCTGACAAAGCGTTCATTCTGCCATAGTTGGAAATTTTCGGAAACCTCATGCGGAGAGCCATCCGGCCGGGGTTGAACAACGGCTTTCAATGAGAAGTCCGCGCCCCGCCCCACATTGTCGGACGAGTAAGCCGCAGGCTCATCTTCGCATGATTCCGCCTGATCGGCGCTTAACATTTCGCTGTATTTCCCATGGGACTCACTGACACAGAAATGGCCGTTTCCGCTGACAAAGGTCTCTCCGCTGTACAACAGGGCCTCAGCCTGATGATTTGTTTGCGGAAACAGCCATTTCAAGGCATCCAGCATGGGCACACTGGAAGGTCTCATTTCTCGACGCCATGCGGTGTTCAGCCATTCCAGCGGATCAAGAGGCCGACAATATGTTGAAAGAGCTTCAAGGACGCTGGTTTTTCCGGAGTTGTTGGCTCCCACCAGGAGATTGACCCGCCCCAAGCCGGATAATTCCAGTTCCCGCAATCCGCGGAAACGATGAACAACAAAATTTTCGAGATGTTTCTTCATCATGATTTCCTTCTGGTGTGTGATTTTTCACAGGAATCGCAAATTCTTCACAGACTGTGTCCTGCATTGTGCCATGGTTGTTCACTGGTACTATTTTACACCGCAATTTTGTAATGTCAGGGGCTCACAGGCAGATATGAGAACGGATTTCAGGATTGGTCAGATAAATACGATCCTTTTCCCGCGTGGCTGCTTTCCGGCCTCACGGTCAATCTTTGCCAGAAACCAGCATCTTTGGCCTGTTTCCAAATTTTTTGAAAGTGCGGTTTTGCTTTAGTATAATTTTTTTCATCAATATCAACCATATCATTCATCCGTGCAGACATTACAGCGGATGCGCTACGCCCGGATCAGCCGGTGGCGGATCAAGCCGTGTCTGATAAGGCTCTCCGGTTTGCATGGCTTCTGCCATTTCGTCATAGATTTCCAGGATTACCCGTTTGGTTCGGTACTCGCCGTGTTTCTTCTCATCTTTGCGCTTCACAATGGGAAAGGTTTCCATGATGTAATCCGCATCATCCCGGTTTATGCCGTAGAGGTGGAAATAGGCGGCGTCGAGTTCGCAGCGGAGGAGGAATCGGCGGTCTTCGTCCCATTTGAAGGGAGGGCCGTTGTAGCCGCAGTCCTGGGCGAAGGGTTGTAGGTCCCAGGCGGTGTAGGTGAGTTCGAGGACACGAGGAATAATGGAAGCTAACATTTCAACTGAGTAAAAATCCGGGGAAAAAACTGGTAACTGTTTGACAATAAAAAAGCCCATGCTAATACCACCTATTTTTTGTCGAGCAGCAAAGTCAAAAGCAAACGAGTTGAGGTTCGCCAAAAATCCGCATAATGTTTTTACATGAGGAAAATTAGATAATACCAGAGGTATTTTATGTCCAATCCCACTCCAAGGTAAAACCGTAAAAGTAGAAGTACGTTTATCAACAGCCCTGGTAACATCTCGAAATCCTAAAAAATATTTTGGACATCTTCCCTCTATCAATTCTTTGGCAAGGATTACAGGATCATAAATGAAAAGCATTTCAATAAGTCGAACTTCTTTTTCAGTAAGCGGATAATTTTCTTCCAAGTTTTGAATACCTATCCAGCCTTTAAAAAGTTCAAAATTAGATGCACTCATTGAAGTGATACTTGAAAGCAACTTATTACCTTTTTCCTCATTATTATGATTGAGGTAATATCCGGCCAGCCAATAAGCAAATATGGTAGTCAATTTTTTCTTATATGCAGAATCATCATTTGATCTTATACTCATAACATAATAAGATGCCAAGCCTTCTGGTACATTGCTTGCCCGTTTTACAACTTCCCAATACGGAACCCAATAGCGTGGTTGAACTTCACAGAACAATTCCTGCTTATCAAAAAGTGAAAGTTCTCTGGTTTTTCCATTTTGTTCATAGGTCGCCCACCGATGGTCAAAATGGTGGATCATTTTGGCTTCATACAAAGGCAAATACTTTTCATCATCCTTTTCAAAAATATTTTCATACAAAATCCAGCCGTCGGTTTCCAATTCTTCTCTGGTTCGGAACAAGCGAGAATCATTTGCCATGTCAATCATACGCAGAAACTTGACCCTCCATGGATTCCCGTCTCGTGAATCTTCCTGAATCAATACAGGCACACGGCGATAAACGGCTTTGGTCAGTTCCGCATCCCTCCGACTCCGGAAAATCGGGCAGGTTCTGGTATTGGGATTAATCAGTGCAATATCCTCATTTGTCAGCCCAAAGCATTTCTCATCTCTGATTTCAGATGTGTCATGCAGAAAAAATGCAAATTCAGCCCCTTTGCTGGCAGGTCGAGACAAACCTGTCAATGTCAGCAGACAGAACTTATAACGACTGTCAACTGCCGGGAATATCCCCTTATTCTCAAAATCATACAAAGAGACAAGGTTCTCCCTTTCAATCAAATCCTGAAAAAAGAACTTGGTCGTATCATCCGTGGCAATCCCGGACGGCACAATGCACCCCACCCGTCCCTTTGGCGAAAGGATCAACCGCTTGGTCTCTGCGAAAATGGAATAAGTGTTGATGTCGCCACGTCCGCACAAGGGGAATCTCTCCGAATTTCTTACCAAGTGGCTTTCTCCCTCCGCCTTGCGCTTATCCTCAAGAAAATTGCCATAAAGCACCGGGTCTTCTTCCCTCAGTTTCTTAATCATCCGCTTTCGGGCAGCGGCATTCTTAGCCTTTGCAATATCCGGGTTTCTCGGGGCAAACCACTCCTTTTCCTGCAATTTGATCCGTTCCCACGGCGGATTTCCCAAAACCACATCAAATCCCCCGGACCACCCGGTCTGCTCATTCTCCGGATCATCCTCCACCCTGAACACATCCGGAAACGCCAGATGCCAATGGAAGAACTGATACTGCTCCGCCAGACGCAGGATTTCATCTTTCAGCCATTTTCCCACCTTAAACGGACTTCGCTCAATCCTCCGAAACACTTCCTCGGTAATCGGATAGGGCAACTGATCCGTTTTCACCTTATTCCACACAAAAGCCGCACACCACGCATCCGCCCAGAGCTTCCCGAACTCATAGCCTGATGAACGCACCAGATTCTCATATTCTTCCTGCCTTTTCCGAATCCCCTGGATGGTTGTATCGTCCATAAGGTTCAGACGGGTCAGCCCGATGGCCAGATCGCCCATGCGTTCCCACGGATATCCGGCTCCGTCAAAAAGCTGCTGCTGACCGCCCCGCTCCTTTTTGTTCTCTCTCTTATACGTCTGGCAAAAATTCTTGTCATCCCCCTCAATCGGCTTAAATGCCTCATCCGGTATCCCCTTTTCCAGCAAAGCAGGCGTGACCCCCAAAAGGCTGTTCCCGCACTGGATATGATGATCCAGAAACGACAGCGGCTTTCCCGGTTCCATGGCCTCAAGCCACAGATTCACCTTGCAGAGTTCCACGGACATGGGATTAATATCCACCCCACAGACACACCTGCCGATCACATCCCGCAACGCCTTTCTGACCGCCTCGGGCGCAGGTTCCTCATCACCGCTGCGTACCGATGCAAGCGCTTTGGCAATTCTGTGTGCGGCAGCCACCAGAAAATGACCGCTTCCGCAGGCAGGATCACAGACCTTCAGATTCAGAATCGCCGACTCGGGATCAGCCTGTCTCACGGCCTCATCCAGCACCGGGTCCAGAGCCGAGTCCAAAAGGCATTTCACAAGACTCGGAGGCGTATAATAACTCCCCGTGGTTTTCCGCTCGCTCCCGGCCACCACATTCAGATCAAACGTGCCCGCATCGGTATGGATATCCGGTTGCAGTTCCAGAAGGGATTCATACACGCTCCCGAGCTCCTCTGACCCCAGATTCCTGAAATCCACAGGCCGGCGTTTGTTCTCATAAGTAACAAGGGAAATGGCCCGCACAGCATCAAGGAGATCACGGTTGGCAATGCCGCACCCTTTCAGATCCGGAACAGCCGATTCCGAGAAAAGAAAACTGCCCAGCGCGGGCAGAGCCAGTTCGGGACATCCCGTATCCCTGCCCAGACTCTCCATCACCAGCCCCAGCCCGTGATACAGGTCCGAATGGCGGGTCCCGATCCGCTTATCAGCCAGGGTTCGCAGCCGCCTGACAGAATACCACGCGTACCGCTCCCGGGCTTCGGAGTTCGCATCCGGGTCAAGAAGCAGCCCCCGGTCCTCTGCAACGCATACAAAGATCATCCGATAGACAAACCGGAGAACCTGCCGGTAATACTCCTGCTTATCTAATTGGCCCGATTTCAGACTCTCCCGCAACAACTGATTTGCCGGATGGGAGAGAAAGCCCCTGCCGATGACGGTAATGGCCGTCTCCACCCCTCTCCGCAACTGATCCAAAGCCCTTGTCCCCTGATCCCGGGCCAGCTTTGACCATTTCTCAAGCCAGCAGTCTCCGGGCTTTTCCGATTCCACACGGGACTGGTGACACATCAGCCACAGGATGACAAAATCCGCATAGATTTCACCGTTCATCATGGCTTCAAGATCAAATTCCAGGTATGCCTGCCGGGTCAGGCTGACACTGTCCCGAAGAATTCGGAGAATCAGACCGTTGGAAACAAAGCCCCAGAGATGATCTTCCGACCGGTTCAGAAACTCCTGAACCATACTGTGCGAACTCATGCGGGCCGCACCCGGAACCCCCGGGATTCTCCTGTCCGGATCAATCCTGAATCCCGTCAGATGAATCGGCGTGTGAAGCCAGTCGTGGGAAATCGCATAAGACTTTCCCTCGATCTCCGCAGCTTTCCGGGACAGAAGCCGGCCGTAGCCAAGCTCATGAAAGAGCGGCATGAGCCACCGCTCACGGGTGATCCGGGTTCCCATGTTGTTTTCAGGCAGGGCATCCGCAGCTTTTCTGAAACTGTTCCATGCACCGGTCAGCCGGTTCCATGAGCGGTTGACGGCCTCGTTAAGCCGTTCGCCCGAAAGATGAAAATCGGACGCGGACAGCCCCGGGATATCCCCGGTTCCCTCGGAAATGCGCTGAAGCATATCCGCGGGAAGGATACCCCCCTCGGTGCCGATGGTGGTGAATGTATCTGTTTGCTTAATTTGCATTCTCTTTTCCTTATCGTTCACCTGCCCGGGTCAGCACTCTCGACACCAAATCCTGAGCCATCCATAAACCGGCATCACGCAGATCCTCTACTGCCGGCCGCTATGTGGCCGAGTTGCTTGGCTCTGATTATTATGCCCAATGTGCCGGTTATGGTCAGATGGCGCATATTCGCGACCCGCCGCCCCAACTGATCATCTATGATTACAAGACTCCCCGGGTTTTCCAGAGCCAGTGCAATCACCTCTGCCTCACCTGCTCCCAGATCGGTTACAACCGGAATGAGTGCCTGAGATTGTACCGGAACAACCCGTATCAGGAACTCGGACACCCTGTTTCGCACCCTCAGCCAATTCGTCCACCACGGCCTGGGGAACGGTGACGGTTTGATATATTTTGGGGAGCAGTTCCAACTGGTTTATCAGGTTCAGATATAATAACGGCGAAGTATTGGAAATAGTAAGTCTTTCAGGCATTGTTTATATCCCTCTCCAGTTCATCCTGGCTTATACGAAACGGCGAAACTTCATACTGTTTCAGAGACAGTAAAAAGGCCACACGGGACATACCGGCCAACTGTGCAGCTCGTCCCGATGAAAGACGACCCAACTCAAACAGTTTGACCGCGGCCAGCATTCTCACTTCCTGTCCGAAAGATTCAGCCGTCTGTTTAAGGCTTAACAGCGGTTCATCTGGTAATTCAATGGTTACTATCTGCATGATCTTACCTCCCATTATTTTTTGTGCTAAAATTTCATTTCAGCACTCCATTTGTATTATTTCAGTGGCAAATAAATATACGCCCCCAGGACATCAGGCGGAAGATTCGGTTCCACCCGGTACCGAATCCCTTTTTTCTGTGATGCCTTTCTCACCCGGGTATGGGCTTTGAGTAATTTCCTGCCGTTCTCCTTTGCCAATTCTTCCAGAGGATGCCGGAGATGATCAAAATTGTCAATCAGTTTTTTCAGAAAATGGATGGCCTGATCTGTGGAAACATTCTCTTCCGGCTTTGCCTGAATCAGTTTCTCAACCCTGTCCGAATCAATCCATTCAGCTTTGGCAGACGAGCCGGCAAACCCGAACACCTGACAATCTTCCGCGAGCAGAGGTGTCTCTCCGTGTCCGGTCTTTGTGATGATGTGATACCGAAACCGGACAAGCAGAAGGGTGGTGCGACGCTCCACAAGCCTGGTTCGGATAACGCCGCAGCGTTTGGCAACCGGTTTGAGGGTGTTGTCAAACGCACATTCCATCACATAGCCTGCCAGCCCTTCCACAACAGGATGGGTTCGGTTGAGATACATCTCTCCCGGTCGGACCGGAAGCGTGAACCGTGCCTTGAAGTGATCCTTATGGCCCGCCGCCTCTTTGCAGGCATGCGGGACTGTGGGATCACCGAGGTCAGCGGTCATCAGCCCGTCACCGCTGACAGCAGCGCCGTAAGCAGCAAGACTCTCTCTGACAAACTGTTCCACATTCTCACCGGCACCTGTGGCCTCCTGCACCGCTTTCAGTTCCTGCCAGATTTCATCCACCCGGATCGTCCGCTGGGCAAACATGGTTCGGGAACGCTTCTCCTTGTTCGCGGCAGAATCCCAGTTTTTATAAAGATTCTCCCGCTCCTCTTTCACAAACGCCTCGAACCCGGGGAGTGAGTATTGCTGATCTTCGGCCGGTTTTTCCCTCAGAAGCAGTCCTTCGAGAATCGCCTCCACCACCTGATTGGTATCCGCAGGCACTGGCACGGATATTCCGAGAGAGCTTCTGATCTTCTTATGCTTGCGAATCAGGACATTCAGCACAATGCCGTCAATCTGATTGTCCGTGCCGTAATAGGTCACCACCCGGACATCCCCGCCCGGCTGGCCATAGCGGTCCACCCGCCCTTCCCGCTGTTCATGGCGCGTGGGGTTCCAGGCGAGATCATAATGAAAGACCGCGTCAAAGTGTTCCTGAAGATTGATTCCCTCACTCAGACAGTCAGTGCAGACCAGCACTCTTTTGGGAGATTCTGACAGTTCCGATATCCGGTCCTCTCTCTCCTTGGGGGGAAGCAGACCGGTAACCGCCATGACTTCTGTTTTCGGGAGTTTCTTTCTCAGGTTCTCCGCTACATACTCGGCAGTGGGAACAAACCGGCAGAACACGATGGGCTGAAAACCCTCTTTCAAGAGGTTTTTAACGATCTTTATTCCCTGTTCAAGCTTTTTGTCCTTTTTGCCTTTCAGATCCTCCGCATCACGGGCAAGTTTCATGAGTTTCTGATGCCGGGATTTGCTTTCCTCATCACCTGTGTCACATCCCGGGGTGACATCAATGCTTTCCGATGCCTCGTCAACATGCAGATCGAGGACGGTCTTTCTTCCGAGTTCGTCGGCCGCCTCAACGGTCTCCGCATCTGCCGCGGCTGCCCGGTTTCTCAGGGTTGACACCGCTGCTGCCGGGCTGGATGCCAGGGACCTCAGCAGGGCAAGCGCGGACCACCAGCGAACCCTTTGCCGGACTTTTCCCCCTTCTTTGTCCGTGACGCTCTCCCTGGCGTACATGAGGGCCCGGTCAAAAACTTTTTTATATTCCGGGGAGAGCTTGTAACTGGCTTCGCTGTCGGTCCGGTTCGGAAACACGGTTTCCGAATCCATATAGCTTTTGATATCCCCTCTTTTTCTCTGGACAAAGTGCGCGGCCAGATGCCTGCGGTGGGCCTCATTCCTCTTTCCGCTCAGGTCTTCCGGCAGCTCGGCAAATTCGGATTTCAGCAGGGTCAGCAGAGAGCGGAACGCTTCCTCCTTTCCGCTGTGGGGCGTGGCTGTCACGAGGATCAGATGGCGGTTCTCATCTTTGATCAGGCCGGAGATCAGGCGGTGGCGCTGGTGTCGGATGCCTTTTCCCTCACCGGCATAAGCGCAGGTATGGGCCTCATCCACAATGACCATTTCTGGGCATGTCCTCAGAAACTCGTGCTGTCTGCGGTCCGACTTGATGAAGTCTGTGGAGACAATGACAAAGGGGAAACGGTCAAACAGGGATTCCCCCACCCGGCACGCTCTTTCCAGCCGGGTGGCTGTTCCGGACAATACGAGTTCGGCCTGAATGTGAAACTTTTCAGCGAGTTCGGCCTGCCACTGTTCCGCGAGGGGAGGCGGACAGAGGATCGCAAGACGTTGGATCTCCCCCCGGTCCAGGAGTTCTCTTGCAATGAGTCCGGCTTCGATGGTCTTGCCGATCCCCACATCATCGGCAATGAGAATGCGTATGGGATCCAGCCTGAGTGCCATGAGAAGAGGCACCAGTTGATAGGGCCGGGGATCCACTGCGATTTTGCCGAATGACCGAAAGGGGCCCGCGCTGGAACGGAACCCGAGACGGACCGCGTTTCTCAGCAGGTTGCAGGAATAATAGTCACCCGGAAACGCGGGGTCAGGGAGCGAAAATGTCGCGGGTTTGACTGGTTCAAGAGGAAGATATATCCCCGCGGTTTCATGTTCGGATCCGCCGAGGGGCCTTAGTATCAGTAAATCGTTTCGGGATTCAGGTAATACGACCCATTCCCGGTCTCTGGCGCTGACTAGTGATCCTACGGCAAAGTTCATCTGTGTTTTCCTTTTTTTAACGGCGATAAGGCTGAATTACCGGATATCTTATACCAGGGTTCCATAAATCTGTTTCCTTTTTGTTCTTATCATAAAAATGAGTTTGTCACACACCAAACGCATCAGGATCATTGACAACGGCACGGGCTACAGCCGCATACCGTGCTTTTGCAACAATTTCCCCAGTTCCTTTGCCGCAACACTCTCACGCACTTCCGGGATTTGCTGCGCCCCGAGTTCTCTGGCAAGAGACCGCAGTTCCTCGGACTGGCGGTCTGTCCTTTTATCTTTGGGTATTCCGGAGAGCCGATGATAATGTTGTAATTTCTCATTTGTCTCCGGCGGATATGCACTGGTGTCAAACAGACGATGATCCACCAGCATGTCTTCTGCTGAGTAGCCGGAAAAATCGGGGGTTGTCTCAGCAAAAACCGTGTTTTTTTTCCGATGCAGGCTCACCACATTTTCGGGCAGCGCGTCCAGAATCATCAGTGGGCTTTGTGTGGTCACTATGAACTGGATTTCCGGGAAAACACGGCTCAGTCTGCGGGGCATTTCAGCTTGTAATGAAGGATGCAGATGTTGTTCCAGTTCGTCAATCAAAACGATACCCTTTATTCCGCCGGAAGATGTGACTCTGTCCGCCCGCATTGCCCATCCGTAAAGATCGAACAGGCAGTAAAGGAGGATGCGGGGGCCGTCCGCATAAGCCTGCAAAGGGATTCGTTTTCCGAGTGAAGGGCCGGACAGTTCAATTCCACCGCGTCTGGGCAGACGGATTTCGTCTTTGGCTGAAAGGCCCAGGATTTTTTTGATATCCTGTATGATTTTTTTATATATCTCGGCCCCGAGATAGTCTTGCAGTCGGCGCAGGGTAAGTTCGGGGTCAATAAGTGTACGGTTGTAGTTGAACAGGCTATAAGCTGAATCTGTCATACGATAGGAACGTCCGCTTTCCGATCCGGTTGAAGATCGTCCGGCTCCGTAGCCGCAAAGAAAGGGAGGCTCAGGAGGGTCGCTCTCTTCCTTATTTTCCCGGGTAATGATCATTTTGTCCTGGCGGTGCCTGATTTTTGTCATAACGGTCATCCGGGATGCGGAATTTTCTGCTGACAGGAGATCAATTTCAATTTCCGATTCCGATTCCTCCTCTCTTATCAGTTCTCCGAGGGGTTCCGCAAGAAGGGTGTATGCCTCGGTATCACTGCACAGGCCGATTACGACGGAACGCAACAGGGTGGTTTTGCATGTTCCGTTTCTGCCGATGATCAGGGTGAACAGATTCGGTTTCTTTTCACCCCGCAGCAGATCAATTTCCAGATTTTGAAAACTTCTGATATTTTTCAGTCGAATTTTGGATATATAGCTCATTATTTCCTTAACTCCGTTGATCTCGTAACAAGTGAACTCTTACTCTGTTTTTGTTGCGATCAAAAGCAAGAGAAAGAGAAAACCCGTTTCATCCTCCGATCCGTTGTCATATTCCCGGTCCCGAGTCGCTTCCGGGGCTCGCCAAATTCCCGGTATTTCCTTCTCATCGGTTCGGATTTGCCAATCGTTCGACGGCCCGACTGAGCTTGCCGAAGCCGAACTGAGTGTGAGGCGACCAATCTGGCGGCTCCAAGCAAGCTGCTAAAACTCAGCATTTTTTTTGCATTTAAAAAGCCAAATTCTTGTTATGATTGTATCCTGTTTCTTACTTTGATGAATTCCATAATCTGACTCCTTTCTTAGTTTTGATCTCGTTACGAGGCTCATGTTTTTTGTGGCCCCGGGTCTCTGAGAATACATGTCACCACCCCAGCGCCAAGGGTGCAGACGGTTGTTATAAGTTCCATAAATGTCTCCTGTATAATCTTACTCTTGAACTCGTTACGAGGCTCCGCCTCGTAACGCATGGATCGAGGCTCTGCCTCTCCTTTCCTTTCCTCATCTCACCACGGCAGAGCCGTAAAGCCCCTGTGTTACGAGGCTCCGCCTCGTAACAAGTGAAACTGACCCCGAACATGGCGTTCCATGTCTGTGACAGCCGACCGTCAACTGACTTTCATGCTGCTATCCGAGTAATATTGTCAAAATTGTCATCCGCCAGTTGGCTCAGTTCCCAGTTGTTCTGAAGGTTTAACCAGAACAGGGGGCTTCCGCCCAGTGCTTTTGAAAGTCTGAAGGCCATTTCTGTGTCTATTCTCCGTGCGCATCGGCAGATTTCATCAACGATTTCAGGCAGCACACCGATGTGTTCGGCAAGTGCCGACCGGGAAACTTCTATTTCTTCCAACTCATCTTTCAGAACCTCACCCGGGTGAACCGGTGTAAAATGCATTCCGCTCATTATCATTTCTCCTTTATCACGGCAGAGCCGTAAAGCCCCTGTGTTACGAGGCGGAGCCTCGTAACAAGTTGGAATAAAGCCCCTGTGTTACAAGGCGGAGCCTCGTAACAAGTTGGAATAAAGCCCCTGTGTTACGAGGCGGAGCCTTGTAACAAGTGGAAAATGCTCGTCATCTCCCCTTCCCAAAAACATCAGCATGCCGCGCCACAACTTCCCCCCAATCCTCCTCATGATGAAACCGAAGCACCACATACCCCAGATCATCCATACACTCCTCCTGCACCATATCCCGTTCATGACGTTCAGGAAAGTCATGATAAGCCCCGTCAATATAGATGGCCGTATGATTCTCATAGAAAAAATCGGGCCGTGTATGACACGCCTCCACCAGATATTGTGCATGAGATGGCAGGTGAAAATTATTCTCATCCAGAAACCTCAGCCACTTCTTTTCCAATTCCGAGTCACAGAGATTCATCAGATCCGTGAGATGGGATTCCCGGGGCTTCTCACCGGGAGATACCCGAAGCGATGACACCATGAGATCGGTCAGATACCTCTGGATCCGCTTGCGATCCAACAAGATATGATCCCGCTGATTCCCGTAACTCATCAGGCAGTTGTAACAGGCCGCCTCGCATTTTTCCCTGCCATTGGGTGCGGAACCCATGTCCTGCCCGGTATCCGGGTCAAAGTGACATAAGCGGAGGGCTTCCCGTGCCACCCGGGACAGGGTATCGGTATCATCCAGAAAGCGTCTGAGCACACCAGCGCCCCCTTCAGCAGATTCGTAGAATAGGAACATCCTGCGATCAGCGGAACTCGGCAGGGGTTCGGCAGCAAGCTCGCCGTCTTCTAATTGGAAACAGACCTGAAGGGCATGTTTCAAGGCAGACTGGAGGGAGGCCATAAATCTCTCTTCAAAGCCTTCCCCTGGCTGAAAGATCAGGCAGTTTCGCCTGTCCTCCACATACGGAATGACCCGTGCAATCTTATGTGACATCTCAGCGTTTCCGTCTGTCTGATCCGGCCCTTTGCCCCAATATCCCCGTTCCATGTCGAGAAGAAAGCCCTGCTCTCCCTTCTTACGCCGCGTCCATCCGAAGTTGATACGCCACAGGGTCGCGGTACTGCCATAATAAAGCGTGGCAATGGGGTGGTCAGTGGTCTGATTACGCATGACGGTTGCGGTTCGGAAAGATGGCTTGCCGTCTCTGACAGAGAATCTGAAACCGGTTATGAGTTCGTAACCCATGCGGAAACGCTCCTCCTCATCAGCGCTGATCTTTTCCCTTCGTCGGGTGGCCACGTTTTGCAGCTTGAAAAGACTGGTAATAGCGACTTCTATGGATTCTCCGCATCGCTCGCACAGGTCAGGGCCGTGGCCATCGGGAATCGGATGAAGATAGCCGCATGATTCACAAAGTTTGGCCCGGGAAAGGGGTGTTTCCTCCTGACCTGAAGGCGGCAGAATCACCTTGTTGATCTGGTACTGGGACCCTTCATGATAGATCAGCGCCTGGGGCCCGAATTCGTATATGGCGAGAAACCGGGGTCTGGTGAGAAATTCGGCCCTGCCCTTTTTCCGCCTTTGTCCCGATATATAGGCGGACAAAGGAAGACGGGGGAAGTTGTACCCCGGGAGAAACCCTTCGCCGGCAAAATAACGGTAACTGTAAAAATCCGACTGAAACTCTTTTTCATCTCTGAGCAGATTCAACTGCTTTTCCGCCTCGTTTCTCAGAAGTTCGGCGCTTTTCCGATCCCCGGAATTTCGGGAAGCGTCCCGGATAATTCTGCCCTGGATTTTGGCCTGTGAATGGGCTGCCCGATACAGACTCCGCCATCGCTCACACGCGCTGTCAAATTCTGTCTCAGTATGACCGAGCACCCGGTCCAGCCACTGAGCGTCGTACCAGTCCGATCTCTCAAGATCATCTGCGAGAGAACCGAGAATATTTGCAGCCCTTGACCTGGCCCCTTGTTTGGCCATTGGATTCCCGATGCCCTGCCTGACATCATCAAGGATTTCCAGGCTGGGGTCATCTCCGGAAAGATCAAGAAGCGATTTCAGGGATCTGCCCAGATCCTGTCCGGTTTCAGCCAGCCATATCGCGTGAATATGCGCGCGTACCAAATCCTCATTGGCAAGGTCAAGCCGGGGCGGCGTGACCGCGCCGGCCACCATCAGTTCAGGTCGTCTGAAAAAATACTGATCATGAGAACTGCCTGTGGTGCAGTAAGAGAATACCAGGGCCGGCTGTCCGCTTCTTCCGGCACGTCCGCTTCGCTGGGCGTAGTTTGCGGGTGTGGGAGGAATATTACGCATATTCACGGTGTTGAGGTCAGCGATGTCTATTCCGAGTTCCATGGTGGGAGAGCAGAAGAGTACAGGAAGCTGGCCTGACCTGAATTGGGTTTCCCTCTTCTCCCGATTCTCATAGGAAACCTGTGCCGTGTGTTCTCTTCCTTCCAGACCGGTCAGTTCTGCCGCGGTCTTTGTATAATAGGCGATGAAAAACGGGTTGGTTGTGTGTCCTGCGGACGGTATGCCAGGGGTTGTCAGCGGGTCGTATGCACCGGTTTCACCGGATCCGGCTTTCCAGATCATTGCGGAGGCGGCAATCTGATAGCCCGGCACATCCGTATCATCTTTGGGTTCACGAGCAATCTCAACGATTCCTGCAAGTCTGAGTGTCCTGAGAAGATCACTGATGATATCTCCTCTTTCCTCAACCGAAATCGTTCCTTTATAATCAAAAGTTGACCCCCGGGAAAGATATCTGCCGAACTTGCCCCTGGGGGACAGAAACAGACCACCGCCGCCGTAATCCCCCTTTTTTCTCTTTGCCCGGGGATAGGAGAGACTGGCATACGCCATTTTTTCATCTTCATCAATTGCCCAGGGCGGTTTCAGCCTTGCAAAACTCTGCTGCTGAATCTGTTCCTGGCGAAGAGATTCCAGATATTCGACTCTGATACACAATTCCCGGCGCATCAGGTCCAGAAGGACTTTTGAAATCTTTGTGCGGGTCTCAGGAGTTGCCTCGGTCAGTGCGGGATGGCAGTCTGCCCAATCTTTATCATTCTCACAAAGCGACTCAAGGGAAGCATACTCAATGAGCAAAAGACCGCATTGTTCAAGGTTGGGAAGCGTGACCCGCCATCCCCGTTTCAGATCACGATACAGACGATATCCCAGGATGTTCCTCAATGCACGATAAGTCTCCTTTTCCGCATTGTAGCGAACCTCGGGATCTGCCGCATACACTTCCTTGGGAAGTCTGAGCGCATCAAATACGTGCTGGACCAGTTCATCATACATCAATCCCCGGGTACCTGCGGATTCAAGCGACTTGTACAATCCGCAGCGAAGCAGTCCGACTTCCACAAAATCATTGAAATGCCCCGCCTGAAGGGAAGCATCCTGGCGATTGTCTGTAAAGCTCAGAAGCTTTTTCGCCTCTTTTTCCAGCCGGGGATCTTTTTCCAGGCTTCGTATGGCGGAGATTGCCATAATTGTTGTTGCAGAACTTCTTCCGCCCGCATCCAGGGACGACAGTCGGGCAAAATCCCTGCCTCTGGCAAATGCGTAAGATACGCCGCAGTTCAGGCAGAAATGAAACGGTGAGAGGACAAACTGACAGGTTATGCCGTCTTTGCTCTGTGTTCCGTCCGTGCCTATCTGAAAGGATTTCGGAAGGTCTTTTTTCCTGTATCTCCGAACCTGACGTTTTCCGCGGGCAGCCTCTGTCCAGTCATCCGGGACTTTTTCCAAAAGAATCTTCTCGTCCGAAGGCCAGGGGTTGGCCGTGCTGAAGAAAAGATAACCGATATCCTCTTTTTCATCTGCATCCCTGTCTGTCATATTCCTGGGCAGAAACACGAGCTTTCCGGTCTTGAGGTCCCGTGACTTTTTCACACAGTAATATTCCTGCCCGCATTCCCTGCAAAAGACCATGGGAAACAATACCCGGGTCCGATCCTCGTGAACGTATTGCTGGGTGTAAAGAGTGATATGGCGTTTTTTCTCAGATTCGATGGTGGTATGGACGGTATCTCCCCGGCTAATAAACTGATGCAGACGGAACGCAAAAACCCGTGAACCGGTCTCCGGGTCCGGTTCGCAGTCATACCCGGTCAGAAGTCCCTGTCTGATCGCCTCGGCACACTGTTCCGGGGAGATGCCTGTGAGTTCGGCGAGTCTGGCAGCAGCCCCCTGGCTGCCCATGACGGACTGTGGCCTGCATCGGATCAGGCGGTTGCTTCCCGGTTCTGTGGTGATGCCGAATGTGGACTCAATCCATCTGGACAGGGGATATGAGACAAAATCATGGTACCGGGTCGGCGGCCTGACATCAGAGGCGACGGTCTGCGCCAGTGCGTTGCAGAATTCAGGGTCGGAAATATCCGCCGGCGTTGTCACGCGTTTCAGGGTTTCTCCGATAACATGCTCAGGCCGGACAACCGCACCGAAAATCTTTGATGTCACCCGGGCAACTTCGGCTCGCTGTTCCTCATAAACGCCTTCGCCTGCAAGGGTGGCAGATGTTCCCACATGCTGAAGATTGTGTGCTTCGAGCCGGTCTCTGACACGGCGCACCAGCAAGGCAACATCTGCCCCCTGTCTGCCGCGGTAAGTGTGCAGTTCGTCAAGCACCAGAAACCTCAGTCCCTTTGCCCGCTGTATCAGCTTTGCCTCATGGGGACGGGTGAGAATGAGTTCCAGCATGACATAGTTGGTCAGAAGAATATCCGGCGGACGGGTGATAATCCGTTTTTTTTCCTCATCACTCTCCTGACCGGTATATTTTTCAAAACGGACAGGTGACTGTCCCGGGGGATATCCGTGGCACAAAAACTTCTCAAGTTCCTGATACTGACTGTTTGCCAGGGCATTCATGGGATAGACAATAATGGCCTGAATGCCGTTTCCGCTGCCGTTCTTCAGGACATGATCCACAATGGGGATGATATAGGCGAGACTTTTTCCCGAGCCGGTGCCGGTGGTCAGAACATAATTATGACCTTCATGGGCAACACGGATGGCCTCGGACTGATGTTTGTAAAGTTGAACCGGTTTTCCCGCACTCTCCTGCTTATCTGATCGGAAGATGTCTGAGCAGTCGCTGTGCAGAATTCCCTGGCTGATTAGTTGCTCAACGGTTTCACCGAATTCAAAAAACGGATTCAACTGAATCAGAGGCTCGGGCCACAGCAATCCGTCCTCAAGTTCTTTTTTAACATGCTCGGAAATATCCGGATCACTGATCCTGATAAAACTTCTGATATAGTCTGTATAGTCTTTTATGAGCTGATTTCTGAATTCAAAGACATTCACTGGAAACCTCCCTGGTTTGTCCGTCTGTTATTCCGGCAAAAATGATTCCGTCGCGCGACGACGAATTTCCTCCGGGATTTTACGGCGGCGTTTGCTCATAATGACAAATCCCTTGAAGGAAAGACCGCATGGCCTCGCCATTTCGGCAGGGCCAAAGCATACGAACGCCGAGACACAAAGCGGTCGGTCGTGGTTCGCAGATGTTTTAATTCGCTGCGGTTTTCAAGCTGTTTTTCCGCAGAAGAGGCACAGGGAGCCGCAAAGGCAAAAAAACTCTGCGGTACTCTGTGCCGGAGGGAACGGACATTCCATTCTGATTTCAAATGCCACGTCCGGATAGGGAAAGGAGAATTGGATAATTTCTGACAATACTGTTTCAGCATGTTGTCAGCAGATTTTCAATATTATCATTGATATACAGGGCATATTCATAAAACCTTTCTGCATCTTCAACAGACGGCTTTCCATAAGGCAGCCCTTCTGTTTCTCCCGGATATCGGGCATCTATATACACATCATCAATTTCCCTGAGCATCATCTCATCCGCATCAGGCTGAGTCATGTCTCTGACAAGCCGGAGAAGCCTGACCAGATCATGAATTTTTGGTACGGCCTCACCATATTCCTCAAGAACTGCCTTCAATGTCTTCTCAACAGCCTCCCGGGCGTGAAATGCAACCATATTTGTGAGATGTCCGACAGTTGCTGTCTGCTGAATAACATCAGGATGACAACATATCTGAAAAATCCTTTTCTTGCAAGCCATTTTTGTAGTCATAAAGTGAATCAATCCTTAGACCGAAACCAGATGATTATCGCAAATATCATGCCCATGAATACCCAATAAAGGGCTTCCCATATTGGCATGCCTTCCTGTTGCAATGTGATCGTCCGCAGATTGATTCCGAGAAAACCGACAATCAGCGCGGGAACCCCGATAAACAGGGTGAACAGGATCATACGCTTCTCAATTCGTTCGGTTCTCTGAATTTTCATGTATTCATACATCTCCCGCACCGCGCTGCTGACCTCCTCATACAAGGGGTGAACCTGCAAGGCTTCCTGCAATCTGGCATAATAGCGGTGAGAATTGTCACGCTGGGCCACCTGTACAAAGAAGCCCCGTGCCTTGAACTGCAATACCTCATCCCGGATATGGGTGAATTCTTTTCTTATGCCGGGCTTCCTGATTTTAAAGAACGGCACACCAAGGCGAGGGCCATGCTCCCTGATTCGTCGGGCCATTCCCCGGAAAAAACCCGGGGTTCCGAATTGGGACAGCAGTTCACGAATATTGGAAGATGTTTTCATATCTGGATTCCTGAAAAGCTGGGTACGGATCTCGTCAGACAGGGGGCGAATGACATCACGCATACTCCCGGGTAAATGCCTGCGGGCGATATTGCCGTTCATCACTGACCATGTTCCTGAGATTTCCTTCAGCATCCTGATAAGCACAAATCGTTGATGCAATGTGAAGGAAAACAGGAAAAAATACTGGCGCCCCAGTTGTTCAGGCAGGGTCTTACGGAAAAATCTTGTATTCGGAGCGTCAAAAGCGATGAACACACTGCCGGCCAATGAGAACAGAAACCACTGACGTTCCGCGTAAGCGAGCGTTGAATGATCATCCAGATGCAGATGCTCGGCCGCTGGGCGGAGTTCCTGGGAGGAGTTGAAAAAATTACGCACCCGGTAAATGAAATGAGATATGTTTTCCGCTTCTGATTCATCTGCGAAGAGTGCTGTGAACGGAAGCATTTCTCCCGGAACAAATACATTCTTCGCACCTCCTCTATGTACTCCCATCTCAAGAATGCTGTCAATAATATCACCGAAAACATCGGGTTTGCCAGGATGTCTGCTGACACCGCCGGCCGGTTCCGGAAAAAACGGACTCAGAACCGATTTTCCTGTGTCCTGATCAAAGCCCGTGCGTTTCCTTCCCTGCACAGTGACTTTCCGCTGTCCGCGTATGAATCGGAAATAATGCAGAAAATCAAGCCATTCCGAGTCTTTTTCGCTCTCAGGTTTCACTTCAATGCTCAGAATGCCGACACCCATGCCGAACAAAATGAGCTGGCATCCTCGGAACTGAAAGGGAATTTTTCTCTCCTTCCGAACCAGCGACCATTGAACATTGCCACCTGTACCGCCGTATTGGGACTGAAGCAGCGTATGGTTCATCTTCCATAAGCACACAGTGGGTGTCAGTCTGTCGTCATGCAGACATTCAGCGGTTTCATCATCATTATTGTTCAGACAATCCGCGAGATGGGGCAGGAGTTCGTCCTTGAGAAATTTTTCCCGTGAGTCCCATACGGTTTGTTCTCTTTTCCGGGCCTGCCATTTTCGGCCATTTATTGCATGAACCCGTTCATTGAAAGTGTCCGGATCAAACAGAAACGGATAAACAAAGCGGATGAATGATGCGTCTGAATCTATTTTCATGGTTGAGAATGCTCCTTTTCGGCAGTGAAATCTTGGGCAGTTTTCAGTTCTTATGGGCTGTATTGAAGTAATCAGCCGTCCCGGCAATTACACCTTAAATTTTCAACAAAATGATCGAAATATCATCAGCCTGCTCTTCATCTCCTTTGAATGCGGAAAGTTCCTGAAATATGGATTCCTTCAAATCAGTGATCGGAATATCCCGGTGCTTTGCCAGCAATTCTTTGATTCGGTCCTTTCCGAACATTTCTCCCTCGCTGTTGGTCTGTTCAATGAGTCCGTCTGAGAAGAAGAGAAGCAGATCGTTCTTTGAAACCGCGTGTCTTTTCGTGGTATAAACCCGGGTTTTGAGTCCTCCGACACCCAGGGGCAGACCGGCATTGCTGAGTGAGGTGAATGGCTGTCCATTATTTCTGAAGAGGAGCGACGCGGGATGGCCGGCCGATGCAAAGCTGTATTCATTCGTCTGCGTGTCAAGGATGCCGAAGAGAAATGTGACCATCTCAACGCCGTTGGTGGCGTATCGGATTTTATTGTAGTGGACACTCCTTGCGAGTTCGCTCAGAAATTCGTCAGGGGTTATCTTCTCATTATCGAATTGTTTGATCTGGGAATGTACCAGAGCACGGACCATTGCAATATGAAACGCTCCGTAAAAGGATTTTCCCGAGGCATCGGCCATGACAATGGCGATTTTGCTGTCGGTCAGGGGGATGAGGTCAAGATAATCGCCGCCCACATATTTTGACGATCTGAGTTCAAACTCAATTTCCACGTCATTGAAACAGGGAATTCTGTCAGGAAGAAGGTTCTCCTGGATACGTTTTGCAATGCGGAGCTCGTTTTCAAGATTTTCGATATTCTCCTTTGTGTTTCTGATGAAAAGGTTTAACACATCGGACAACTGCTCAAGTTCATCTCCGGTTTTCAGTTTCAGTTCTGAGTCATACTCCCCTTTTGACGCTGTCTCTGCTCTGTGTGACAGCTTTTCAATGGGCCTGACGATTCTTCTGGCCGACAGCAGTGCAATGAGGATGCCGACGATAATGCACACGAATGTCACGCCGATAAGCGAGAAATAAAGCGCGTTTCTTATGCTCTCAATTTCTGTGAAAAATATATCCTTCCGCTTTTTCATGATCCCGATAACAAGGTCTGTATCGGGAATCGGACGGGTTTTGACAAAATAATCGTTGTTCTGATGAAGGGTGTCATGGAGATTGAAGAAGGATGTGTCACCTTCCCATATTTCACGGATGTTTTTCAGCAGAAAATCGGAATGGTTATGATGGAAGATGTAACCCTGGGCATTCATCAGGAAAACAGCAGTCAGCAGGTCATCTGATGAAACATCTTTTCTCAGGATGTCGTTCAGGCGTTGGAGTTCATGCACGGGTTCGGGGAAACTGATGTTTGCCGCGAGATATTTGCCGTTTAACTTTCCGGTGGTCTCGATTTTTATGCCGAATGTGGTCAGGATGCCCCCTTTTTCCATGTCAACCGCGTAGGTTTCAATGGTGCCCTGACCGGTGAATTTTTTGAGAAGGTCAATGGGGTAGAGATAGACCGGTGGTGTTAAGGGGTAGCCGTATTCCACATTTCCTGTCTTGTTCACCAAGAAGATGAACTGGATATTCGGAAACCGGGTCAGCAGGGTTTCCGATGTCCCGGTAATTGCCGTTAATGTGGCTTTGAGTTTTTCTTCCTGGGATTTGCCCTTTATCTCATTCAGCTCTTTGAAAATCTTATCTTCGTTCTTTTCGATTTCTTTGACAAGGCTTTGAAATTCCGAGTGTATTTTCAGAATTTCATCTCTGGATTTGGTGAATCCGGTTGACAGGGTTTGCTCAACCTCATTTTTGTACTGGTTTTCTTTATCTGTAAGGATTTGTCTGAATATCTTGCCATTGGTGAAGATGATAAGATAACAGAACAACCCTACGATGATAAGGGAGAAAACAACGAATGATTTGAACAGTTTTTTAAACATGGTTTGTCCTTTTTAATTACTTACTTAATCGTTTCCAATGATTTACAGAAAAAGTTAAGGCTTTCATTTAATAGCACAAATTTGCTGAGATGTTTTGCTTTTCCAAACCTCCTGGTCAATTTGTCAAATTTTATCAGATCATTGCCGAGAGTTAAGACTTTCTTCTCTTTTTTTGAAAGTTTTTTATTCAGAACTCTGTCCAACTCTTTTTTGGGATCGTTGTATCTGCAAGTATCACCTTGTCTGTCAGTATATATTGTAAGTACCCAGGCTTCTGTTTCCTCAATTGCAATCGCATAAAAAATTTCATCGCTGAACTGATTATCCAGCCATTCATTAATTCTGTCAGTCACATTGTCCCTCAGTTCTTTGGAATAGGACGGATTGTCACGCTTCACAGGTCTTTCAACTTCATAATTTGTTTCTTCCGCTTCTGCCGTGTCAATGTGAATGATGACGTATCTTTCTTCGTCTATGCTGAAGAAATCAGATAATTTCCTCTTTTTCATACAGGTTTCCCTGACAAGCGCCCAGTTGCTGAACTGCTCCGCCCTCATCTGGTGAAGATCGGTTTCATCAAAATCCAGTTCAGGTTGCAGATATTCAACATCTGATTTGTCAACAGACAGTTTTCCTTTGAGAATATTCGTGATAACTGCCAGATCACCTTTGCCTTCTGCAATGATTCCTATATACATATTTGCCTGCCATCCTGGGAAAAAGAAGCCGGATTTCTTTCCTAAAAATTCTTGGGAAGACCGCCGAGATATCCCCTCATCCACATCTCAGACAATTTTAATTTTTCATCTGTATCCGGTTTTATTTTTATCCGTTTCAGTTGCGTTTTTCCATCTTCCCTTCTATAAACAACAAAAAGCCTCTGCTCGCTGTCATTTAAATTGATGCCGTCCAACACAGCAGGATTATGGGTGGTGATCAGCACCTGTTTGCTGTTAATTTTTGAAAGATCGGATAATTCTCTGATCAGTGTGCGGCAGATTCTTGGATTCAGACAGGATTCGATATTGTCTATCGCAAAGAAAGACGGCGTTTTTTTGCTTATGAACAGGGCCAGATAAAATAGGATATGCAGCAGGCCGTCATTAGCGTTCTCAGCGGAAAAAACATTGTTCATCTCTTTTTTCCGCATGAATCTGTCTCTGAAATACAAAACAGAATTGCTTCTGCCCAGTTTGTGTCCTTTGAATTTAAAAATATCCTTTTCGTCAATGAGAATTTCATCTAACCAGGATATCATGTAATCATACTGGGTCAGTTGCTCCCATTCCGCTTGGGTAAACTGGGAAAGCAGGATATCCAGACTCTCTCCGTTAATGCCGAGAGGCGTTTTTTTGCTTTCCGATCTGATACCTCTCAGGGCTTTGGTGTTTAAGTTGAAAATCAGATACCCGGTTAATTTGTAAACATCACTGACAAGCCATTTGGCAATGCCTTTGTCCTGGATCCGGGGTAAGTTCATTTCAGACTCATCTATCATATATATCCGATCCTCATCCTTCCATTTTGAATAGATGTCTTTCTCATTTTCACAATATAATATTGATTGAATATTAAAGAAGTTCAGTGCGTTCTCATCCTGAAATTCCAAATCAACACTTATTTTTTTATTCTGTTTCAATCCGGCAAAGGAGCTGAATGTCAGATTGGGTTTGGCAACCCTGACCCCTCTGTTGTACAGCCCTTCCACATCCAAATCCAAGGACTTGGAGGCGCCTGCCATTGCCAATGCCTCCAAGATATTTGTCTTGCCACATCCGTTTTCACCGATGAATATATTCATTCTGCCTAAGTCAGTCGTAATGTCATAGACAGATTTGTAGTTTTTTACGGTTATTTTTTTTAGCATAATTTATATCCTCTGTCATTATCATTCCTGAAGCTCCCCGATACTTCGTCGGATTTCCTCGTCATAAATATAGGTGTAAGCCTCTGATATTTCATTGGGAACAATATCGTGATAATTCTCCCCCTCCGAATAACTGATCTGTCCTGTCTTCCCATCGTGAGACAGGGAGAGGAAACGGACATTGTCATCCTCGTGAGGATACATCACAAGCTGATCCTTTTCCCACACAAAGAACAGATGACCGTGAGTATGGCCCCCGACAACCAGTTCACATACGCTGCGGACCGCCCGGGTATCGTCATTGTCAAGGGGATGAATCCTGAATTCCTCATGAATATCTTCATCGTGTTTGTCAGGTTCGATCCATCCCCTGCTGACCATCTCAGTCATGGATTTTCGCTCCTCACTGCTGAGAAACTCTTCTGTGATAACGCTCCGGGTGACAGAGCAGATCAGAACAGACTCATCAAACTTCTGGGAAAAAAAACTGACGAACAGGTCTGTTGCCTCTTTCTTCCATTTTCCGAAAGGCACGGATTCATAGTATCCTATGAGCTTTTGTAACTCATTTCCGCTGTTTCTTCCTCAGCTTTTTCAGACAGGCCTCAATTTCCTCCGCAGAGAATTCTGCCAGAATGTCTTTCAGTTCAACCCCTGTCAGACGCTCTTTCAGTGTAATCCCTGACAATACGGCCTGTCGCCACTTTTTATCTGTTTTCATCACATCATCAGGTGTTATTTCAATATCCATGTCCTCACCTCCCATTGCAAACAAAAAATGCAGAAGTCCCTCATGAATCACTGTAATTTTCGTCCGGATCAGCCATATCCACCGGATAATCGGAGGCTTTTCTGCTGCCTGTCCTGTAACGCATATCGGAGGCACTGCCTCACTGTCAGAGGCAGAGCCTTTGTAACTCATTTCCGCTGTTTCTTCCTCAGCTTTTTCAGACAGGCCTCAATTTCCTTCGCAGAGAATTCTGACAGAATGTCTTTCAGTTCAAGCCCTGCCAGACGTTCTTTCACTGTAATCCCTGCCAGACGCTCTTTCGGTGCAATCCCTGCCAATGCGGCTTTTTGCCACTTTTTACCTATTTTCATCACATCATCAGGTGTTATTTCGATATCCATGTCTTCACCTCCCATTGTAAACAAAAAATGCAGAAGTCCCTCAAGGAACCACTGTAGTCGGCTGCTTAATGATGAGAACCCTTTGTTCATCAGTATTTCAAAGGCGAATTTTTTCTCCCTCTTCCGGCTGGCAAAGCACTTGATCCAGGCATTATGGGGTTTGTCCGCAAGTTCGTTCAGCAGGATGAGGGTGACAGATTCTGCCAGGGGATTCCGAGTCTTGTAAACCCCGGGTTTGTCTGTGGGGTGCCAGTCGAATTTTTTGAGAGTTGATGCCCTCGGGGTTTTGGAACTGGCCAGAAATATCCGGACATCATGTTCCCTCAGTTCCTGGCCGCCTTTGTAAAGATAATCATAGCACAGGGTCTGGATCAGGGCATTTTTGTTCACCGATTCCGTGTATTTGAATTCGATCAGAATATGCGTTGCCCGGCTGTCCCTGATACCGTCCGGCAGACATGATCTCTGTTCCTTTGTCCAGCGGGCATGCTTTTTCCTGAGCAGCAGAATGTCCGCTTTCGGGGGATATCCCATCACAGAGACTTCCGTATATACCAGAACGCCTTTTGGAACCAGGAGTTCTTTGAACAGCCTGCCGAGCAGACGGTGCCATCGGGTTTTTTGCGGTTTTTGTTTTGATTTCATAATTTCAGCAATCTTCAGTAGATCGAAAATTTTTTTTTCATCACAAAGGGCACTGCCATTTGACGGATTCAGATTGGCTTCGAGTTCCGAGCCGAATCCTTAGTTATTATGAATGAATCTGCTGACAGGCACTTCAAACAGGCCGCTTAATTTTTCCGCGACTTCTTTGTTGATTCCGCTTATGTCATTTTCCATGTCAGAAACCTCCCGGGCTGTGAATTTCCCGAGTTTCCTGCCTAATTCCGCGTGACTCAGTCCGAGATTTTCTCTGTAAATCTTTAATGCATCTCCGGGAGTTGTCACTCTGCTGATCTCTTTGTACCAGTCTGTCTCAAAGACATTGATCAGTTCTTCATCATCCGCCTCAATTTCAAAGTCATGACCGAATTCTTTTGTAAGATAGTCTATCACCCCGGGCGGAATATTACCTTTTACTTCAAAAAGTGTTTCGTCAGTACGGTGCTTTCTCACGACTGCCAACATAATACACCTCAATTGTTAATCTGTTTTTCTGATGATGCCAGCATGCAACCCAGGAAGTTCCCAGGTGACAATGGTATTCTGTCTCACTTAGCCTGCTGTAGTTTTGCCACCCGGGTTGTTCAGGTCCCTTTTCTTTCAGGTCTGTGAGCAATAACGCCATCTTTTTCTGTACCCACAAGGGGAGTTCTCGTAAATTCTTTACAACTTTCTTTTTTAATACAATTTCATAATTCATAAATCACCTGAAGCGGTTTATTCAATCTCCGCAATAAGTCTGTCAAGATGTGTTCTCATCCCTTCCTGCAATGCGATAAAATGGGCTTTGTACTTTGAAACGGTCTCCTTTCTCCTGGTGTCCCGGTCTTTTTGCAGATATGCGTCATAAGCCTCAAGTCTGGTGTTTATGTCCGATTCGAGCTGTTTCCAGATTTCCAGGGCATATTGGATATCTTTTTGCTCCTCTGCCACAAGTCCCATGAGATAGTATTTGTGTTCGATGGGAAATGTGTTCCAATACTCCAAAGTAAAGGTGGGGTCTTGTTCATCTGACTGAATGGCTTGCTGTAAGGTTTCATCTGTTTCGTCGGAGTGGTTAAGGTCGTTTATTAAAGCGAGTTTGTAGTAATATCCGGGGTATTCTGAATCAAAGGAAATCGCATTTCCCAAATGCGTTTTTGACTCATTAAACATGTTGTTTAGCAAGTAGGTATCTGCCATAAGCCACTCAACATCATCCATAAAATCTTTTGGAACATCCTCTTTGTTTGCTTCAATCTCATTGTATATCTCAGAAGAAGCAGTTAAATCAGCCATGATGGAGCAGTTATAGAGTTTACTTTGTTTGTAACTAATTGAAGACGGATTTTCCAAAGAAAGCCCTGAATCTAAGTCTGCTGCTTTATCTATGGATTCAAAACCGGATTCCAGATCATTTTTCAGGAGATATGCTATACCTATAGATTGATAGGAATCAGCGTGTTCATCCTTTGCAGAGGTCAGTTCTATCACTTTTTGAAAAGATGAGATTGCTTTGTCAAGTTCTCCGATTTCTATCAATGCATACCCATATCCATAGTATAGAGGGTAGTAGTTCGGATTAATATCAATACCCATTTCATATACTTTTATTGCATCAAGCGGTAAGCCGCAATTCCTGATAACCTGTCCATATATATAATATAGCCAATGATGATCACTTTTTCTTATAGCTCTTTCCCCATGTTTTATCGCTTCTTTACAATTCTTTAAGTCAGAATATACGGATGCAACATACCCTTCTTCACTTGCACTTAAAGAGTCAAAGGTCTTGAGAAATTTGGACAATATATCTTCTGCAAGCTCTTTGTCAATTCCAGAAGCAGTAAACATATATTCTATCATCACTTCCTTATCATCAGGAAATTCTTTGGATAAATCCTCATAAATCTGAATCGCCTTTTGATGCTGGTTAAGATTATGATACAATCCTGCTAAATGGATTTTTGAATTTTTCAGTTTTTCTGAGTCACCAACTGCCTCCAGCAGTTTAATTCTATCTTTGTCAAACTGAATCGCTCTTTCAGAATCAGTATGAAAAAATTGGTCTGATAATTTACCATATATCTCAATCAAATACTCCCGAATAAATGTTGAATCCTTAAAATAGGCAGAAAGCCTTTCAAACTCCACCAATGCCTTCTCCCATTTCTCCCCTGAATAATATGAGGCGGCTCTGTAAAAAGATATGCCTGTCTCATTTTTAATATCTTCTAACCAATGATCAAGCAGGTTGGCAACTCCGGTTATGGCTGAATCAATGTCATCACCAACATAGACCTGTTTGAAGTATTTCTTTTTATTGAATTTATCCTCTAATTGGACGGCGAGATGTTCAGCGTCAGAACCTCGAATGATTTTGACATCTGCCGCGGATTCTTCGGTGAGGTTTATCTTACCCTTTAGATTTGTTAATATTTCTTCCTTAAACGATTGGTTATCAAATTTGAGAGGAAGGTCTGAGTCAATCAGTAAACTGCATTTTATAGGAGATTTTGTATAATTTCCCATAAATTCATATACTTTTTTATCCAGCTTTTTTAAAGACAGCTTTGAAGAATATTTCAAATCTATCGCAGCTAATTTTCGCTTTTCAGTTATCAGTATATCATACAATTCTGCCACCTGTGGCTCGGTCATTATAGGTAAAACACTAAACCAATATCTCCTTTCGTCATCATCCATTGATGATGAGGCGAAAATTAACTCAACAAGCTCAGGAAATCTTTCACGCAACTCGGCAGAAACTGGAATCTTGGATTTTTCTCCTTCACGCTTGGCAAGTTCCTCGTTATGAATTCTTTTTGCTTTTAACGGATCATAACCCGAATTGGTTAAAAGCGTCAAATAAGATTCACGGTCCAAATTCTGATTTATAGAACCTTCTTGGGTTAAGAGGTTTTCTGCTTTTTCATCATCCGTGCAGACCTCTTTCAAGTTACTGAATATCTCCCGATATTCTGAAGGAAATCTCTCCCCATATTTAACAACCAGATTGTCAAACCCGCTACATTCTTTTTGGATAAACAAGCATCGGAGATAATTTATAAAAAACGTATTATCTCTCTCTTTCTCCTTACCATGTTCATAGATAATTTGATAAAATTTCAATGCTTCAGCATAATCCTGTTCAGCCAGCATTTCATCTCCTTTTAAGGCCAGCCAATCGTAAAACCAGTCATCATGCTCTTTCTGTTCTTGTGAAAAGAGATATTGATGATAAATCTCTCCGGCAAGTGATTTATCGTTAATATTTGAAGAAATCGCCATAAGGACAATCAGTTCAGCTAATCTCTTTTGACGCTTTTCAGAAGTATCCGGTAAAATTTTGACCAGTTCATCGAGAATGATGTTGGATGTGTAAGAGTAAATCTCAGGCTCTTTTGAAGTCAGCTTTTTTATCCTTTCCTTTAGTGCTTCTACATCTTTCAAAGCCTGAACCAGCTTGGACATATATTCAATAACAGTCTCATTTTGAGGCAGTAAGAGGGCTTTTCCCAAAAAAGAATAACCATTGTTGTAATAAAAGCCAGTGGGGTCCAAATCCTGTTCATCATCATAAAACAAGGTCGCACACGAGACAAGCAAATCCTGCGTCCCCTCATTTTTCAACGCTTCTATCTTTTCATAAACATCCCCTGCGCCTTCAGCCCTGAGCGTCAGCCCCAATTCCATCCTGCCAACAATTAACCGGATAAACATCTCGAAAAAGCGTGCCTGAGCGGTTTCATCTCCCATAATCTCATCTGCATACTCATTCAGTATCTTCCTCATTTTCCTGTCAAAAACGGCCTCATGCTTTACCAGCCATTTCAGATAAAACTCAGGATGGGTCTGAAACAGGTTGATGAAAGCAGATTCACGGCCCTTCCCATCATCCTCAAGGAACGCCCGGGCATGCTTCACCCTTTCGTCTTCGGATAAGGCCGTGTCAATGTTCAGAAAATAAGCCAAAGCAAAGAGGCGGTCTTTTGAATCTTCAGGAACACCATATTGCCTGAAAAAATCCTGAAAAAGACGCTGGCTTAACGAAAGAATCTCCCTTTCCTGCCCTCCGTCTTCATCCAGAATCTGAACCTCAATGGTATTTGCCCCCGGAAGGAACAGAAAAAAGACCTTGTTTCCCGTGGAATCAGGATCATCGGCCACCGCCATCCGCTGCTCTGCCGAATAAAAAACAAGCTTCTTCACAGAATGAGCAGGGTCAACATCAAATTTTAACAGCAGGTATTCATGATCAAACAGAGTCTTCACCTGAACATTTTTCAACACACCGGCCTGGGCAGAACCAGCAAACAAGGCCCATGGCAGCAGCACAATCAGAAAAATACGCTTTTTGAAATTCATTTTTCAGTTACCTCATTCCTGTTATTTCTACAAGGATTAGCGATAAGAAAAGGATTTGGCTTCTTGTAGCATGAAATAATAATCCTTTCTTATCCCCAATCCTTGTAGATGCCCCACAATCCGAAACGAGCGACAGGGCCATAAAATCCTTTCTTATCCCTAATCCTTGTAGATTATCCCTAATCCTTGTAGATGCCGATCACTTCCGCCTCAATCCCCATAGCATCTTCCACGCTCAGGTTATACTTTTTCCTGATAATCTCCAGAAGCCCCTTTTCCTGATCCGTTATCTCCCCGTTTTTCATGGCAATCCTCACCGCTTCCCGATACGCCTCTGTATCCCCGCGCTTGAAATCAAAATAACAGCGGATGTCCTCAAAATAGTCCTTGGGCTTAAAACGCCACCCGCACTGATAACTGATATAATCCACCAGATTCTCCCCCGCGCTGTAATTCAGAAACAGAACCTCATCCCGTTTATGCTTCTCGCACTCGCGAAAGATCATCATGGGATAGAGCGGCAGAAACTCGCTGTATTCGGCATTGGTCAGATAAAGCGTGTCGCTTTCAAGGTCTTCCTTCAAAACCACAGGTTCCTCTCCGTAAACGATATTGGTCCCCACACACGCCTTATACACATGGCTGAAACTTCTCTCCCGACGTCCCGCACGTCTCTGATGTTTCGTAGTGACCTCCTCGATGTAAATCAGGGGATAATCAAAAAGAAACCGCAGACGCAGCAAGACACATTCAATCCCCTTCAGGAGCAGATCAGTCGTCTCTCTGATCTCATCGTCATCCACCGTGGCAGAATGACCGATTCTCTCATTCCTGTAAACAATGCAGAACTTGAGAAAATCAATCAGTTTCACACTCTTCTTCTGAATGTTTCCCCTTCGCTGAATCAGTGCGGATAGGCCCTGATACACCTCATACAGCGGGTCACGTTTCTGCTTTTCAAAGATATGGGTGAAAAACCCCCTGATAAAAAAATCATCAGACAGGGCAGCACGTTCCGCATAAATCGCTTCAAGAACATCTAACCATGTTCCGAGAGAGGGCCTGATAAACTTGTCCAGCTCCTTTTCAACCCGGGCGATTTTCACATTCCGGGTTTTATAGAACGCTATGCCAATGGCCGAGATATATTTGATGACCGTCTCAACCGTGTTAAAAAGGATGTCATGCTTGGCTCTTGCCTCCTTTGCAAGATAAATACCCCGGTAAAGGGTCTGGGAAATGGGATAAGAATATTTGTCAAATTTAAACCCCTGTTTTTTCTTCTTTTTCGGGGAATAATTCTGAAGAAGATGAATTGCCAGATTATTTTTAATCATCAGAAAAATCTTTTCATCCCCTTCGGTGTATCCCTTTTCCCGAACAGAGACCCCCACCATCATTCCAATGACCTCATCATCAACACAAAGGGGAATGATATGGGGATCATTTAATGAGCCGAACAAAGGCAGATCCCACTCCGCGCACTGAAATTCACCAAAAGGAGCGCAATATTTGCAAAGCAACTGCTTTTTCACCTCTTCATCCAAAGGCAGTAAAATGTTTTTACAAGCCTTGCTGTCAAAATTGGCCGAGCTTAGAATTTTCAGGCGTTTGGCGTTAGGATCATACAGAAACAGAAGCAGACGTTTTGAAAACGTCAGCCCCATAATGCTCCCCAGGATGTTCCTCAGCGCGTTTTTCCTGACACCCGAATACATCAGGGTCTCATTCAGCTCATTGACAGACTCCAAAAGATACTGAGCAATTTTCATCATTTTTATTTCCGAATGATCTCCAAAGCGTTTTCCAGATTATCTGAAATCCTTGCCAGCCGTTCAATATCACATTCTTCCAATACGATCCTGAATTCCTCTTTATCGCAGACGATAACCAGGTTTCCCTCTTTTTCACTGACAATCGAACTCATTTCAATGATGACTGCCACCCCTCTGCTTAAAAACTTCTGGAGATCGGTCATGTCAAGAATAAAAGAATACTTATCCTTTTGAAACAATTTGTTGCTGACAACATCAAGCACCTCATAAGCGACTTCCCCGCTGAAGCTGCCTGACAGTTTCAGCACAGGAACCCCTTCATGATCCTCAATCTCAGTATTGATCTTATCCAATCCCTTGCGGCTCATTATATCTTCTCCTTGTCCATAAAAATTGCCATGCTGAGTCTCATGCCCTGTTCTGTGTCAGCCACCCTGCATTCATCCACCAGCTTTTTAATCAGAAACATGCCCCAGCCCCGCCGGTTCGCCTTATCCTGAACCTTTTTCAGAATAACCGGCTTTTCACTCGGAAGCTCGACCCCGCCCTCTCCCTGATCCTGAACATCCACCTGCAATTTCACCTCATGCTCAACAATGAAATCAAGAACAATGACAGTATCTTGCTGGAATTTGTTGCCATGCTCAATGGCATTGCAGCACGCCTCCCCCACAGCAATCTTCAGCTTATTAATTTTTTTGGTTGGAAATCCCATTTTTTTTGCCAGGGAAACAGCAAGTTCCATGGCAAGGTCCTCATACCCGAAGACAGGCGGAATTTTCAGTTCGACAACACCCGGTTTGCTTTTTGTTTGCTTATTCAACAGAACCTCCTCACACTTTTTATATTCAAAGGTAAATAGCAATACATTTCGCTGCAATATTTTCCGCCTGCTGAACAATATTTCAGAATATGAGGACGAAGTGCTGACGCTTATGACGGAAAAATTTGAAATTAAGGATTTCCCCAAAAAGAAAACACCCGAAATGTAGGGTGGGTGAAGCGAAGCGTAACCCACCACCAGCCCCATTAGACATCTGAATCGGATATATTATTTATTTGAAGTTCCCTTACAAACTGACTATATGCAAAAGATATGCCAGCATGAATCATAAATCAGATGCTATAATAAAAAAAAACAGTTTGCAAGCAAAAAAATTTGAAGACCATATTTTTTTATTCAGCTTGTATTCACGCTTGAAATCAAGTTTCAGGCTGACTGATAATTACTCTGAGTTCTTCAGATATCATAACTATATATAGTTATTGATAAATAATACAAAAATACTTCTGGCATAATATCAAAATCTTTCATGCCGTCAATGGGAAGCACCAGAGCAGGATATTCCCAGGAACGCAGGTTGTCACGAAATGGCGATATCCCTGACACATCTGCTCAAGAGTTGAGCGAATTACCCTGAATACAGGATTCCTCTTCCGATTGCGGCTTCTGAACAGATTTTTTGCAGATGCCACCTGTTCTCTGTATCTCGGTTTGCTGTCAACCTCACTCTGATATTCGAGGAGTTTTTCCCGGGTTTCTTTTGACAAGCGCGTATCAGGTAATCGGATCAATTATTCATCTCCTTCAGAGTTTTGCAGTGGGCAATATGCGCCTCAGTCTCTCCAGTTCTTCTCTCTCATCAGGCATCAGTTTCACTCTCAGGGATTTGTGATTAAGGAATCCGAGAGATATCATCACCTCACAATAACAGCACATCCCGAGCTGTTCATCAATCAGATGTTGCCTGAAATATCTACATTCAGTTGTAGGAAATTTATCCCACTTCACAACCTTTTTCTTACCGCGAGTTCTCTTATTGCGGATTTTCCAGAGACGAAAGGCTTCAGGTTCTGCGGTCTTGCATATATATTTCACAGACCCAGCCCTTTCCGGTGGAGCATCATCTCCGCCCTTATCAGATCAGGTTCCGTCGGGATCAATGGTTTAAGTGATCTTACGATGTCACCAGCATCGTCGAACTCTTTCCGGCTGATATGCTCAAAAAGGCTCTGCAATTGCTCCCGTACAAGCTCGGCGGGTCGTGATTCATCCTCAATCACCAACTCCAGCAGCCGGTCCATGGTCATTCCGTAGCTCTCATCCGGTTTCTCATAAATGACCTCATCATCCGTCTCCTTCAGAATAAAAACAGACTCCGGTCTCACATTGCCGAGAACCTGCGGTGAATGGGTCGTAATGACAAACTGGCAGTTGGGAAACGCGGCCAGAAGTCTGGGGATGATCTCCCGCTGCCACAAAGGATGCAGGTGAAGTTCGATGGCATCCACCATGAAGACTGCCTCGCCATGCAGAGGATTCTCCGCCCGGGGGAAGCTGACGGCAAGAGATACCGCAATTGTGGCCACAAATGTGACCAAGTGCTGCTCACCGGAGGATAGCTGTGAAAAAAGAAACACTTCCTCCCCGCGTCCGAGTCTCTTTTGAACTGTGAACGCTTTTTTTTCCCTGTCATCAAAAAGGTTGGCGAATCCCGTAATATCCGCGATGGCATTTTTGACGGCCTGAAGTGTTTTATCTTTCTCAAAGTGATCCTTGCCGAACTCCTTTCCGCTGTCTATGAATTTTCTCAGCCGACTGTTTTCCACGGCTTCCCACTCTGAAATCAGCGCAAAAGGGTAGGGAGAGCTTACTTCAAAACTCGTCGTATGTCCCATCCGACTGTCAGCCCCGAAGGTTGCATCAGATATTATATTTTCATTTGGCCTATAGACTGGGGTGAGCGTGGAACGCTCCTCAGAAAAGCTCCTGTGGGGAAGCCGGACCCCTGCGCCAGAAAAATGGGAGATCAGATCAGAACTCATCTCTTCAGGGTTGCTGCTCACGGCTGTGCTGATCGTTTTCCCTCCGAGTGAAAATTGTAAGCTGATGCGGCTCTGTTCCGCCCCGATCCTGATATCATGAGGGGGGATAATCGTCCCGTTTTCCAGATTCTGCCGCTCATTCCCCGTGACGTGATTCAGCCGTGCAATATCAATCGCCTTCTCCAATGCACTCAGGATCGTAGTCTTGCCAGCCCCGTTTTTTCCGGCGAACACATTCAATTGCGGATGAAAGTGAATCCGCATCTCTCGGATGCCCCGGAAATTCTCAATATTGAGCTGTTGCAGCCTCATTTTTCACCTCCTTTCATCAGAATCCGTCATTGTATAAAAAAATTTTTGGACATGCCAGCCTCACTTTTCTTTTTTCACCAACCCAATAGAACAGATAATCTGAGGAGCTTTATATTTTATTTCCTCTTGGCTGATGATGCTGAGTTTTCCCTCCTCACGCAGGGCGACAACAAAATCCGCACGCCTGGCTTTATCCAGTGTTTTGTTCAGGCCGGTTTCCAAAAAGTTTTCAATGTTGTCAAAGATTGTGGGCATGTGTTGCTCCCCGTGTCAGGTTTTATAATATTATTCCGTACACCACCGAATTTCCTGTCAGGCATCTTCCGTATCGTAATATTCCTGTTCAAACTGCTTTTCAGACTGGTCCTTTAATTATTGAAAATATTTTACTCTGCCTTCTTTCTGTCAAATCCACAAAACTGACAGGCTCATTGTGTAAAAAATCCCAGCATATAATTCCGGTTTTTGTTGAATCCCAGGGATATGATGCCCAATAGTGCTGAGTGCTTTTTCTTATTTCTGTTATGCCAATTATAAGATAGTTATTTTGTATCATAAGCCCGCGGCACCAGCCTCTGTGTTCAGTATGTTCGAATATATTTTTCAAATAGGTGATTTTATTGATGACGATTCCATTTTCTATTTTGTATGCCACAATGATTCCATTCACACATGTTATCCAAAAATTCCCGTTATAAACCAATCCGTCATGTGGATAGCCTGGCGTATGTTCTATTACTCTGCTAAAGTTGCACACATTGTATACACATTGATGGGACAAACTGGTGGCAAGTATCTGATTTGGAAGTACAGTGACATGATTGAGATGAACAAAATCTCTGAGAATCTTTTGATGAAAATTTCCTTTGTCACCTTGATAGTAATCCCCCAAAGGCGGAGTATCTGTAATGGAAAACTGATGTTCCTGCCATCCTGCCTTTAGTAATGAAGTCCAGTTTTCTGCTGAAGGCGTTATTCCATTCTGCCTTTCTCTGTTAAGCCATGCAGGGTGAAAAGAATAGCTGCCTGTAAAAAAACCGGATTTATCGAAAATATCAATTGTCTCCAAGCCTGTATTTACAATAAAAATTTTTTGATCATTTACTGCAACATGATGCAGGTCATTCATACATGGCTGATGGAGAACGCCGGAAAGTTTCCAATGCGGAGGGGAAAAACGGAACAGTGAACAAAAACCACAAACCAACAGATCAGATTTCCCGGGTTCGCTCATCCAGGTGGCACCTGTAAAACCTTTTCGGGGAATAAGTAAATTATCGGATGAAGTGAATCGGATGACATCCGATTTTGTCTTTTGTAAAATATCAACTTCCTGTATGAAACATTCCCCGGAATTATCAAAATATCCTCCTGTAACCCATACTTTCACATTCATCTCTCCATGTATCTGATATCAGCAGATCGGAAAATTCTCATTCGCACCATGAAACTACAGGGATTTGGTTTAATAAGGATTTATAATACTTATTAAATTAAATACTTGCATTTTCATCGAATCGGAATATTCAGAACTTTTCGAGCTGCTGAATACTTGGCTGCGTTATATAATTTTTCTTCCAATACAAAAAGAATTGCCTGGACGATGGCTGATTGATAAGCCGTTATGAAATCCGCAAGCCTTACAGGTTTCTCGTAACAGATCATTATTTTTTCCCTCCGGATATGTAAAAGTCTCAATATCAATATTCAGCTCATGCTCAAGCAATTCTTTTGCAGATTGCATTTCAATTTCGGAATCTGTAATATGGTTTGTCATATCTCTGTGTGTCATACCATGACATGCAATATTAAAAATTTTTGAAATCTCTCTGATGTCATCTTTTTCAAGAAATATGCAGGAAAGTATTCTGCTCAGTCCTGGCACTATATCAGGTATTTCTTTTAACTGATGTGGAGATTGTCTGATTATTTTTTGTTTTATCACCTCCAGATTTTTTTCCGATTTTGGTATTCCGAAAAATGAGGTTATCTTATTAAGATTGTCACCCATGATCGCAGCATAAACAACATCCATTCCTGTGTGTTCATGAGTATATGAATTCCCGCAGTTTACAGAAAAAGTTGCTTTATTCTTTTCTATGGAATACCGTTCTTTTAATTTATGAGCAACGATTAAGTGTTCTTTATAACCATCATCAAAACTGAGATGAAAATATTGGGTGTCAATTGCACATTGTTCAATACTTCCAAATTGTTTACCTTCTTCTAAAAGCCTGTCAATATGAAGAAATATTTCATCTGTTTTATGGACCATACCCCTGCTGTAATATACTTCGGCGATATCCTGCTTTTGCCCCAGTTCAACTCTGTGAAACATGTAAATATTCGGCTTCATATTTGAGAACCTTTTAACATTTTACCAATATCGAAATTAAAATACTGTTTAATTATTGCAGGGAGATTATTTTGATCCAAACCGGAAATTTCTGTCACATCGCTGTTATCTGTATATATGTAAAGGGTATCATCTCTTAAAAATAAAAAGTTTTCATGAATGATCTGAGAAAATCGAACTCCCTGGCTAAATGGATATACATTTTTTTCATCGAACCTGTGTTTAATATCATCCATTATGTCTTCATGGTTCTTGGAACGAAACGGAATGGCCACTGAAAGGTATTTTTGTCCATTTCTTGTAAGATATATCTCCAAAAATTCCTCATTGATAACAGTACTGTAAATCAGTCCGTAACATGTGTATTCAATCTCATAATCTTCAGGGAACAATTTTATGGAAGGCCAACCATTTCCGACATCAGCATAATATGTTCTCTCATCAATAATGACGGAAACCATGCGGTGAATTTCCTTATTTTTTATAAATGCTGAATGTAAATGCGCTTCAATACCAATCTCTGACAATTTATAGAAAAAACTGAGTGTTTTATCAGAGCAAGTTCCGCCAAATTTCAGGGTTTTTGGTATTTGTTTGTAAAAAAAATACAAATTGTGGAAAGGCTCTGTTTTAAATTTTTCCAGCATAAGACTTTCGACGTATTTGACCTGTGTGAAATTAGAATCCGCAGACTTCATTTATGTGTTTCTCCACGATTTGCTATAACACTGTCAAAGACAGGATATGAATGATAATAGGCTTCATCAGAATCTGCCTTGAAAAGCTTTTTCCAAACAGCCTTCAATACTTCCTTCTCCGCTTTTCCTTCTTTGGTTAAATGACGGACAATCAATGCTCTGATTCCACTTCCGACATCAAAAGACATCTTTTTCCGATGTACGATATCCATGGGTAAGACATCCTCAAAAGACCTCCTTAAAATATGTTTATTTTCCAGATGATCTTCATATTTATGATAAAAGTCTTTGTAATGAAGATCGGATGCAAATGAATATACATATCTGTCTAAAAATGGGCATCTGTTTTCAATTGAATGTGCCATGCAGCTTTGATCAATGC
>Ga0233403_10000090_pt1 | contig 37783 bp, 27 predicted proteins | sample Na_oxic_1_MG_FD_179866 | JGI IMG/M metagenome (GOLD analysis project Ga0233403, IMG submission 179866) | Seawater microbial communities from Saanich Inlet, British Columbia, Canada - Na_oxic_1_MG | ecosystem: Environmental > Aquatic > Marine > Inlet | place: Canada: British Columbia | collected...
AGAAACCGAAAAACGTTTTAAACCTAAAATGGCTTATATCGATTTTTCCTACGACATTTTTGCCGAATCGACAGATAACCGAGTGATTGTAGAAATTCAGCGCGTCAATGACGATTATAATTTTGACCGCTTTTTACATTATCACAACATGGCGATTGTGGAACTCCAACGAAAAGCCAGCGATTACCAAATCAAACGAACCGTTTATACCATTGTAGTTCTAACCGCGCCCAGTCAGATAACCGATAAACAGGGAAAAGCGGTTAAAGATGATATGTTGATTTCGGATGTGAATCCCCGCAATCGGAAAGGTCAAATCGTGCCGTTTTATGGCCATCAACTGATTTTCATCAATCCCAATTTCAAAAGTGATGACACACCAGCGGCTCTAAAGGATTGGTTTGACTTAATTTTGGAGTCGATTAAAAATCCCGAAAATCCGACAATTAATCTGCAAAACCAAGCCATAAAAAAAGCGGCTGAATTGATAGAAGACGATAACCTAACGCCTGAAGAAAGAAAAGCGGCCAAAATTGCCGTCGCGACGGAGAAAACCCGCAAGATTGTCGAAAAACAAGCGAAAGCTGAAGGACATCTGGAAGGTCAAATGGAAATCGCTCAAAACATGATAGCCAAGGATTTTGATGTCAAAACCATTTCTGAAATCACCGGGCTTGATGTTGAAACCATTCATGAACTTTCAATGGAATAAATTTTAGATAAAAAAAAGCCCCAAGTCAAACAGACTTGAGGCTGGTATCGTTTGTAGGGACGGCAAGCTTGGATACCAAAAAGAGTTTGCTTGCCTACTCAAAGTACTTTATGTAGGGTTTCCAAAGGTCTTTCACTGCTTCTTTTTGTTGTAGATATTCTGCTTCGCAAGCTCCGTTGCCCTTCAGTAATAATTTGGTAAGCCAGATCCATCAGTCCGGGATTTTCAAGTAGTAAATCAGAGTCTCTACCATATTTGCTGTGACTGGATTAAGTTCAATGTAACGACTGACTGTTAAAAACTAATTTTCGCAGGTAATCTAGCCAGACAATTTTTTCCACTTAAATAGAATTAGCGAGTAACTGTAAACTAAATTATAACTGATGTTACGCATAAAGCGGAAAAGGGCAGACATTTATGGCTTTCCAGAAAAATATTTATCAGGAGTCGGCCTGCAAAAGCAAAAGTCATCCAAATTCCAGTTTGGACTTGGGCCAAAATATTTATCTGGAAAACCATAAGTGTTCGTTCGCCCAAGAATCGGTTTGCGTAACATCAAATTATAAGTCAAAATCAACTACTCTGACCCTTGATTTAGTAACCTTACTAAGGATTTGGCCCAAAAACCCCCAGTCCCAATTTGCGACTGATATATTCTATAGCCTTCTGCGCTCGAACACTGTTACCAGCCTCGTTCACTGGCGGAGAAAAAGCGGCAATTCCCATTTTTCCCGGAACTACTGAGACAATTCCACCACCTACGCCAGTCTTTGAAGGTAAACCAGATGTAATGGCCCACAGACCTGATTCGTCATAAAACCCAGCCATCGTCATCATGGCAAGTAACTCTGGAATATGATTTGCGTTAATGAGCGACTTCTTGGTTTTTGGATTGATGCCATTATTTGCTAAAGTGGCTCCCATCATGGCGAGTTGCTTAGTAGAAACACCGACAGAACATTCCTTAGTGTAAACAATGAGTGCTTCTTCTGGGTCTGAATAAAGTCGTCCGTAGTTATAAAGCAGGTTAGAAATGGCACGATTACTCCAACTGGATTCATACTCAGATTGGTAGACATTCTCCATCAATTCGAGCTTTTCACCGGCAAAAGCACTATAGTAATCAAGAACCATCTTCCAGCGTGTGTCAATACTATCGGCTTTCAACATACTAACCGCCGCTATTGCACCCGCATTGACTAAAGGGTTGACGGAACGTTTTTTGAGAATTTCAATAGCCAATTTAGAGTTAAAGGGTAAACCCGTCGGTTCTACACCAATTTGCTCTAACACAGCAGAAGGACCATGATACTGTTCCATTACCAATGCTAAGGTAAATGGCTTTGCCACGGATTCAATGGCAAATTGATAATCTGAGTCACCTGCAGTATATACATCGTTGTTTTTCGTCACGATGGCAATTCCAAACAGTTCAGGATCAATCTCAGCGAGGGCTGGAATATAATCAGCATTTTTACCCTCTTTTAAATTTTTGAATTTGGCATAAGCTTCATTAACTACCTCTTGAAGCTGTTCTGTACTGTATTCTTCGTTATTTGTCCCTCGTGCATAGGCAAATGAGCTGATTCCTATGATTATAACTACAAATAACAATTTGGTTAGCAAACTTTTCCTCGTTGAGAAACGTGGAAAAATAAAGTGGTTCATGGATTATCTCCTAATTGTTTTGTCTAGTTTCTGCGAGCGTAGGATGAGTAGAACGAAGTGAACCCATCATCTTTAAATTAAAAGAGGGGTTTCGCTTCGCTTTACCCATTCTAAATAATGTGGTCACAAATAATTAGCACAAACAAGTAATTGGGATCAGAGTAAAATTAATGTTAAACTAAGCTGACCATGTCGCCATGGCCAACTCGTCTTCAAAACCGTACATGAGAGTTTCCAGCTCATACGGCTCCTCTCCTAATTGTTTATTTGACTTTATACGGCACACGGGCAAAAATTAAACTTTTTAGGGTGAACTTTTGTAGGTGGGCTTTCGTCTTTTTCTTGTCCACCCGTCTTATTATAAAAGTTAAGTTTGTCCCGTGCCTAGTATAGTTCGCCCAAGAATCGGTTTGCGTAACATCAAATTATAAGTCAAAATCAACTACTCTGACCCCTTGATTTATGATTTCATATCAATCTACTTTCGCAAGTTTCTCGTCATTATAAATAATTTGAAACAAGTCCAACCGTTTCGCTTTGAGGTTTTCTGAAAAAGTTGACTGCATTCTACCAACCTCATCTAAGATGTAAATCCAAGAAATCAATATTTTTTTTAAAAATTTTGTTGGAATCTGGTTGGAATCGTATCTACTTGAATTTATTGAAAAATATTTTTTAGCACCGGCTGATAAATTTTTTGAAACATTCCCGTTTTTGCTGGAAAAGCTGACAATGCGCGGGATTGAGCTATCCAAGAACGTTGTTGGAATGTTCTTGGAATTACAACGTCGTGTTAAAACTCTTCGTTTTTGATGAATGGCTGATATTATGATGTTGATCGAAACTAAAAACACGTCCTTTTTTGTTGATCTGAAATCAGGCTGATGTCACACTTTCGTTGCATCAGATGAAAGTCAATCAAAAAAATTCCTAAATGTTATTTATATTTGTTATGCAAAAAACTTGTTTATTGGCTGCCGCTACCTGATAAGACGCTGAAGATTTGATAAGTTAATAGCCCGGTTTTTTATATCGAGTGCTTTGATAATCGGGATAAACGAATTGGTATATAACATGCTGAAATTACAAGTTTTTGGTGAACCTAAACTTATTGATGCAAATTCACATTCGGTTAAGTTAGAACCGCTGCCTTTGTTAATGCTCACTTATGTGATGATTGAACATCAAGGTGAGATAAAATATGAAACCGTGCGTCAAATCTTTTTTCCCACTGAGCCTGTTTTTCCAGAAAGTTTTTCTGATGTCAGTCAACAGCTTTATCGGAAATTATGGGAAAAGGCTAAATTCAATAAACCTCAGAAGCCCACGATAATTTCCATCAAGCTCAATGAATTACCCTTGCTATCTGAGCAAGACATTGAGTCTGCCGGCGAACAATTAAAGGATTATGGTGTTATTGACGAGTATCAACGACTGGATGATGGTTTGAATTGTCAACTTTCAAAATTCCAAACTTACTTGTCCAAGCTTTTTGACGAGTCTGATCCAAAATACAAAATTAAAGACAGATACAATGAAGCAATTAGAAAAATCAAAAAAGTGAAGGTGAATGTTGATGACGATTTGATTGTTCAGGAACTGTCTTTGACGGTGACTGATCTTGAATCGGCTTTGAAGAATAATGACTTTGATAGTATCAAAAATATTTATCAGGGTGAATTTTTGTTGGGTATTGAAGAAAAAACACGTATTTGGCTATCACCTGTGCTTCGAGATTGGATTGAAACCAAGCGGCAGCAGTTTGTCGAACGAGTGAGCGGACCGTTGCAAATCCTTGAAAAGGCTAACCAAACGGCTAAATCCTCTTCTTCGTCTGAACCCGTTTTGGAGCCATCTTTTGAGTCGAATAACGAGTCAATTGAAAAAAACCGATCCAATGCTGAGTCTGGAAAGACGGTGATTAATAACCCCAGCACTGATATTGATATTAACAAAGTTGATCGGAAGTTTCGGATGATCCGCAATCATCTTCTGAGCCAAACGGATACCTACTGCCGCGAAAAACTTGAACAGATAGAAAATCGGTGGATTGACACTTCTGTCTCGATGTCTAACGGTTCGTTCGATTCTGAAAAAACCGGTCGAGTTCGGTATGACGACAATCCTCTTGTCAACGTCTTTTTGGATCGTCGCTTAATGGTGTTATTAGGAAAGGCGGGGATGGGCAAAACTTTTGTTTTGTATCATATTGCTCAGACGTTGATTGTTGAAGCCAGAAAAGATGCTGAAAAGCCGGTGCCACTGATTTTTCATTTAGCCGATTGGGAATCTAAAGGGTTGTCGTTAGAAAATTGGTTGAAAAATGAATTGACTCAGATGTTGTTGGGGAAACGAAACCTAAAAACGCGCTTTGAGTCATTGCTGGAGGAGCAACATTGTGTGTTTTTATTGGATGGGTTTGATAATTTATCGCCCCAACAACGCGCAAACCGATTACAATTGATCAATACATTTATTGAGGAATATGGATTGGTTGATTTGGGCGGCGTGATAATAGCGAGTCGCCCAGAAGAATATGAGTCTGCCAAACAACAGTTCTTGAATGGTCATTCCAATCAGCTCCATTTTTGTACCGAAGCAACGATACAGCCTTTAACGCTTGATGAAAGCCGTGCTTATATTGAAACTGATACACGTTCGCAGAGCTTAGCGTTAGATACGTTGTTTCAGAACGACAAGTTTAAAGAACTCGTTAACACGCCATTATGGTTATTTCTATTTTTGAAAACCGCCCAAAGTCATTCGGCTGCTTTTGATGAAAACAGTGATAGTGGTGCCCTTCAAAACGATCTGATTTCAACCTATGTTGAAACTCGTTTTGAGTTGAACGAGCCGAATTCTGAACAAAAACCGCCTTATACGAAGGAACAAGTCAGCCGTTGGTTGGGGAATATTGCACAGTCGATTCAGATGGGTGGAAGGTTTTATATTGAGGCATTATCACCAAAAATGCTGAATGAAAAACAACAGCGCCTTTATCAATGGTGGTTTACCGCGCTTTTTGGAATCGTGTTTGGCGCGATGATGGGCAGTATCGCTGGCCTGATTTTTGGCAAACGCTCTGCCGAGCAGACTGCTGATAAAAAAACCGTTTTGCCGGATGCGTTGATGGATATTCATCAGACATTAATACAGTGGATTACGTCTGACGCGCTGATTGATAAAATTTCTTTGGTCATTTCTTATGCTGGAATCGGAATCTTTAGTGGTTTGTTGATGAGTTGTTTGACTTTTTTATGGTTCAAACGCATTCGTTTTAAGGTCTTTATGAGTGGTTATTTGGCCTTATCTTTAGGTATCACCGGCTTGCTATGCGATGGGTTTCGATGGTTTTATTTGGTCGTCATTTTTTATGGCAGTATAGGATACCTATTGGGACGGATGATTGATCCGGTGCATACCGATCCATTACAGATTCAATTGCATCAGGAAACCTTATTTGATCATCAGAGACTTTTCAATCAATTGCGGGATAGGCTGTTAGGTTTATTATTGATTCCAATGTATCAGCTACTGCTGCTCAAATTATGGTTTTTGAATCTGGTATCGACGAAGTCATTGAACAATCGGCAATCTCAGAGAGCGGCTCTACGTTCCAATTACGAACAACTTGTCAGCCGGTTACAGGGAACCGGGTTGGCTTTGTCATTTATTCTGTTCAGTATGCTGCTGATGTTCGGATTGAGCTTACTCATGCCGAAATTACCAAAGAGTCTGGCCTTACTACAGGGATTCAATATCGGTTTAAGCATCACGATTGGTTATACCTTCTATCGGTTAAAAAAGCAGTCAGATTGGAAAACCCCGGTTTTTTGGCCGGCTCAAAAAATCACGTTGGCTTTAAAACGTAGTGTGTTGATGATCTTAACGATTGGTGGGACGATTACGTTCATTGTTACCGGCTTAAGTACTTCTTATTTGGGATGGCCTGGTAACTTGAGTTTCGGACTTCGCGTTGGAATGCCGCTGGGTATTATTTTTGGGTTTATGTTTTACGGTGGTGTTGAAGTGTTAAAACATTTCACGTTGCGATGGGTTATGTATCAGCAGGGTATCGCACCTTGGCGTTACACACCATTTCTTGAATATGCCAAGAAGCTTCATTTTCTAAAACCACAAAGCAGCGGCTATGCTTTTAGACATGATTGGTTTCAAGAGTATTTTGTTAACAAAAAGTGAGCAAAACTTGTCGATTGGAGCGACAATAAGAAGTCCAGATAAATATTTAGATATTTGAGTTGTTTCTCTGTGTGACTCTGTCTGTCATCTCGGTATATATAAAAAATATGTTAATTTCATTATTGATAATTGTTATTGGTTTGATTATTTTATTTTTGTTAGGCCCAAAAGAGTCTTTTAAGGTACAAATCCGTGAGGTTGAATTGGCGGATAACTTGGATGAGTATTTAAAAAAGTCCGAATCTCAGTTTCCCGATATTCGTCCGGGTACTGAAAAAACCATTATATGGGCCAATCCAACTCAACAGAATAAAACGCCTTTATCAATCATTTACCTTCATGGTTTTGTCGCCAGCCGTCAAGACATTGCACCGGTTTGTCAGAGAGTGGCCCACAAATTAGGCGCGAATCTTTTTTATACCCGACTGACTGGGCACGGCCGAACGAGCCAAGCGATGGCCGACGCGACGCTAAATGATTGGTTAAATGATGCTGTTGAAGCACTAGCCATTGGCCGTCAACTTGGGGAAAAAGTGATTGTGGTAGGCACTTCAACGGGTGGAACACTTGCAACTTGGTTGGCAAGCCATGATGATTCTGATGATGTTTTAACTTATATCTTATTGTCTCCCAATTTTGGGCCAAAGGATTCGCGGACTCAGATGTTAAATTGGCCTTGGGCCAAATACTCTATTCCTCTGTTTTTTGGCCGATATTGGTCCTATAAACCGGCTAATCCTCAACAAACTCATTATTGGACAATACCCTATCCAACGAGTTCTTGGTTTCCAATGATGGGTGCCATTCAATTGGTCAGAAAATCAGATTTAAGCCAAATAAAAAAAGCCTTTCTGGTGCTGTTTTCACCAACCGATCAAGTTGTCAGTGTCAAAAAAATAGAACACATTTATTCACAGTTAGGTTCCTTGTCAAAGAAAAAAGTGCCTATTGAAGACTGTCAAGACCCCAAAAAACATATCATAGCTGGGGATGTACTTTCGCCAAGTAACAATGAACGTGTAACTGAGATTATTTTGGATTTTATTGCTCAACAGACGGAGTGTCATTAACCGATGTGACGCTGAAAGTCGGGCAACCATAAAGGATTGCCCCTACGTCACGCATTGATGTTGGAGCAATCCGTTGTGGTTGCCCCAATCCTTTATGGTTGCCCGACACGATATGGCAGTGGGGCGTTGGTTTTCCCCCTCCCAGGTTTCACCAAGGGCTTGTTCACATTCAACCCCTACGGGGGTTGGGGAGCGATTTAAGGAACTATTGAAAATGAAATCGTTCCTAACGGTCCAAAATCAGCTTGGTATTCGCCTGGTTGGGCTGGAATCATCTTGCCCATTGCGCCGGTGATAAAAAATTGTCCCGGTTCCAGTGTCCATCCCTGAGCTACTATCGTATTCACTAACCATAAAGCGGCTTCCCATTGGTTGCCTAACGTATCAGCACCTTGCCCAACATTCACGGTTTGTCCGTTTCTGGTTAACGTCACGTTCAGCGCGTTTAAATCTAATTCAGTCAAGTTGTGCAACGGTTCTCCGTTGAGAAACGCTGCCGAACCGACATTAGCGGCAATAATATCCACACCGGTCGGTTTACTGATAAACCCTAAATCCGGCAACTCAATGACTGGAAACACGGCTTGAATAGATTGTTTTAGTTGGGCAGTATTAGAAACCGGCTCGGTAATCCGTTTGCCTACTTCAAAGCCAAGCTCCGTCTCCAACATCAAACGCTTGAATTGTGACAATTGAATGGAGTCTGCTGCCCCACTCAAGTTGCCACTGTCAAACAGGATACCAGCTAAGGCTTGATTCACATTGAATTTCTTCTGTCCCGCCTCAGAAGTCAGCCCGGCTTTGAATCCAGCCAGTTTGTCATCGGCGAGGCGTTTGTTGACATACTCGCGTTGCACCAGGTAGGCTTGTTTAACTGATAAGTCGGGAACCGTCGAAGAAACTAAAGGCGTTCGTTGCTGATGGTGATGGCTTTGCCATAATTGTTCGGCGGCTAACTCGATTTCTCCGGCTGACAAACCGGTGCTTGTCATTAGGACAAGCCATAACACGATGTATTTTAATTTCATGGTTGCTCTGCTCCTATTTTGCCTAAAAATCAGAAGAGGTGGGCAACAAAAACCCGTTACCCACCAGGGCAACCATAAAGGATTGCCCCTACGGTCATTGTAGGGGTAATCCCTTGTGGTTACCCTAATCCCTTGTGGTTACCCCAATCCCTCGCGCAAGCCCCGGATGGGTATTTTATTTTTGGCGAGTTACCCTACCTAAAAGCTATACGGCGGCTGCACCGGCTACAATTTCAGACAATTCTTGCGTAATCGCGGCTTGACGAGCCTTGTTGTAGGCTAATTGTAATTCATCAATTAAGCCACCGGCATTGTCGGAGGCACTCTTCATCGCGACCATCCGAGCCGCTTGTTCACAGGCGACATTTTCAACCACACTCTGATAAACCAGCGACTCAATGTAGCGCATTAACAAACCATCCAACACTTCTTGGGCTTCTGGCTCATAAATATAATCCCAATGGTGAGCCATTCTTTCATCCACTTCGTCGTAAGAAATGGGCAACAATTGCTGCACAATGGGCTTTTGTGTCATGGTATTGATGAAGCGATTGTAGATGACAAACAGTTGGTCAATCTTGCCGTCGTCGAAGGCATCCAACATCACTTTGACGCTACCAATGATGTTTTCCAACGTTGGGGCATCACCCAAATGCTCAGCTTCGGCGACGATATTGCCACCAAAGCGTCTAAAAAACACGGCCCCTTTGCGGCCAATCGGACATAAGTCAAGATCAAAATTCTCGTCACCCCATTTTTTCATGGATGATACGCTGCTTCTAAACAAGTTGCTATTCAAGCCACCGCATAAGCCGCGATCAGAGGAAATGATGATGAGACCTATGCGCTTGACTTCCCGTGGCATCATGTAAGGATGTTTGTATTCGGGATGTGCATGTGCTAAGTGACTGATCACCGCACGGATTTTGTCCGCGTAAGGCCGCGATTTACGCATTCGGTCTTGGGCTTTACGCATTTTACTGGCGGCCACCATTTCCATAGCACGAGTAATTTTTTGGGTGCTTTTGATACTAGCAATCTTAGTGCGAATTTCTTTTCCACTTGCCATCGTTGATTTTCCTTAGATTGATTGTTTTTACACTCTGGGCACAAGGCAAGCCTTGTACTCTGATAGAGATATTTTAATGGAGTAGCTACTTGAGTTGGTACGACTCCAATTTGACTTACAACATGTCTTTGAGTGCGATAACCGCCTCTCTTGAGTAAGGTTTTAGCCGTGCGGGAATTTGGCTGGCTTGAATTTCTGGTCCAAGGATACCAACTCCAATCGGTTTCATCAGATCCAACTGCAATTGAATAATGGCATTAATAACCGCATAACCCATCACCAGCCCATGTTTGGTTTCACCTTTTTCGATAATGCCCAGTGCTAACGCGCCGTCCACATCGTTTTGCTGAAGTAATCGTTTCAAGGCTAAAGGTTTTTCCATTGAACCGTGTACCCAGTGTTCGGCGATGATGTTGAGTTCACATTCTTTGGCGGTGATACGCGCTTCTTCGAGCATCTGATCGACTTTCGATTTATGAAACGAGCCAAGCACAATAACGATATTTTTACTCATTGATTGATGTTCTCATTCACTAATAATAGTACGTCACGTCCAAAGCTAAAGCTTTGGACTCCAACCAACCGTCCTAAGCGATATTTTTTTCGGCTAGGATTCTTTCCACTGTTTCAACAATTGTTTGTGTTTGGTTGTCTATTTCAATATTGACTAATTCACCTTCGCGTTTGGCGAAAAAGGTGGTTCGTTTCAAGGTTTCTGGAATAAAGTAAACCGTGAAGGTGTCGTTGGTTTTATCAACATCAACCAGGGTGAGGCTTACGCCATTTAATGCCACATAGCCTTTTGAAAAGATATATTTCATCAGGTGATGAGGCGCTTTGAAGGTGAGGAGGTGGTTGTTTGGTATTGAGGTATCGACTTTGATTATCTCCACCATGCCATGTACATGCCCTGATATGATGTGTCCGCCGACTTCATCGCCTATTTTGAAAGAACGTTCGACGTTGACAGATTGTTGTTTTTTAACACGACCCATCGTCGTCCGTTGCAACGTTTCTGTCATCACATCAAACCAAACGTGTTGGTTTTCGACTTGGGTGGCGGTGAGACAGACACCGTCAACGGCAACGCTTGCGCCAGATTCTAATCCTACCATAAATTCTTCTGGAAGTGTGATCGAAAAGCTGGTTAGATTGGGTTTTTCTATGAGTTGTGAGACGTTTGAATAAGTTTGTACTATTCCGGTGAACATGGTTTTTCAGTTAGAAGTTTAAATGAGTTTCTGGAGTGTCACAGTTTTTTACAGAGCATTCTGAATTTTAGGCTGAAGTTTTTATACTTGGCACCAAAGCGCTTTTTTTGTCATTTCAACTTGATGGGAAATCTTATTAACTGATGTTACGCCGAGTGCTTCTAATTGTCTTTTCGATGTTGAAGTTTTTTGAATAAAAAATCCATAAATAAAAATAACAACGGCTCAATTTATGGAGTATAGAAAAAAACTTTAGCCTCAAAATAATTTGAAATTATACTATGTAGGATCTTTCTCTAGTGTTCGCTCGGTGTGTGAAGTTATACTTCAAACGGTCAAGATTGAGGATTTTTTAGTTTAATACCTGACCGGTTTTAAAAACCGGTCGAAAAACCTTGATCAATAAGTGATCGAGGCTAAAACTTGACCGCGCTGAGTATATTTATAAAAAATGTAGCGGCTTTCTCTAGTATTCACCAGGTGTGTTATATAGACGTTCATAAAAATAAGTCTAAAGAAATCCGGGTCAAGTTCAAAAAATCGGATTTTTAGCCTGACCAAAATATTTTTCTGAACATCTATAATACATCACTATAATTCACATTTTTTCACCCCTTCTTTGAGATAACTTTGATAGAAATCTCGCAAATCGTAAAGATTTTTGGTTCTGATCTCATTTCCTACCAAATTAAAGCCAAATAGAACCTGAAAGTTTTTCTCTGGGTGTTCTGAATCATTCAATAAGCCAGTGCTGGGGCCTTGTTCAAACGCATAAAATGATAACTCTTGTTTATAACACAATGTCCCTTTTTCCTGAGTGATGTAGCGAGGAATGTAAACCTCATGAAATTTAACGATTTTGTAATTGGGGAACTGATGAGTTTCGGATTGGTTTTCAAATTCCAAAATTTCTGTTGGAAACGGGAAACTTAGACGGTACATAGGAACGTATCCGCTGGTGAAAACTTGTCCAGTTGGCGGAAAATGATCCATTCGGTTTGGAACAGTCATTTCTTGTTGATAAGAGGATTTAGGGATTTTGATTTCAATTTGAATCTGGACTCCAATTGGGTTTCCTTGTTTTGAAAAAACGGACGCATCCAAGGTAGATAAAATAGTCGGTTGTTCTTTGGGCTTTCTACGAGCCTTTTCAGGAAATTCCTGACAGCCTTGACGTTTCATAAAAACCAACCCTATACCCTGTTCTGGCTCCTTAACCATGACAACAACGTTGAGGTTGCCTATGTCATTGACTGTTGGGTTTCCACCCATTTTCTTTAAGACATCAACCAGTTGTGATGGATTTTTAACCTCTTTCAAAATGGGCATACGTTCAGCCAATAATTCTATCGGGAAACATCCACCGTGCCGGCCGGTTAAAAACCATTCCTCATCGCTTGCGACAGCAAGCAATGGTACAAACAGTAGTAAAGCTATTTTCATTTTCACTCTTTTCATCTCCTTTTCGTTGGGGGCTGGTAAGCTGGCTGTATAGTGACATTATTATAAAAATGTTCCCCAAAATATCGGAATGTGACTATAACTACAAGGATTATATTGGTGGAAAAGGATTTAAAGAATCGGATTGGAAGATTCCCGTCGAAACTGAAAAGAAAAATCCCTTTCGCCAATATAATTCTTGTAGTTATTTTTTAAATCGTCTAAAAATATAGGAATGTCACTATAAGGACTTCAAAGCACGGCCAGTTTGTCCACTGAAATATCTTAGGCTATCAGCCTGGAGATTTATCTCTAGGCTGGTTTTTTTGAAAAATGAGTTTCTGGAGTGTCGCCGTTCTTTATAGATCATTCTGAATTTTAGGCGAACGTTTTTTAGGCTTGGTACCAAAACACAAACATTTAGCACTCCCTTAGCCCAAATTGATTATTGCTTTTTTTTCATTTTTGCAGTATACATTTTTGAATCGGCCATTTTGACTAATTCCTCTGGAGAAAGAGGTGTGTCTGGATTAAATTCAGCAAATCCAAAACTAAAATCAATCGGAATGCCATGAATTTTTTGTTGATTCAAATGTTCTCGCAATCTTTCAATTAAGTGATAAGATTCTTTCAATTTGGCTTTTGGAAATAACAGCAGAAATTCATCGCCCCCCATCCGAAATAGATAATCTGAAGCTCTTATAACCTCATTGAGAGAATTGACTATGGTGTTAATTAATAAATCCCCTTCGGTATGATTATAGGTATCATTAATTTTTTTTAGATTATCTATATCAAGATAACAGAGTACAAAACTTGATCGCTCTCGTTTAGCCATTTCAATTTGCTTAGCTAAAATGTCATAAGCAAACCGTCGATTAAACGCCCCAGTCATTTCGTCCGTGATTGACATTTTTGCTAATTTTTCAATGGCTTTTTTTAGCGCAATATGAACATTTATTCTCGCCAGAACCTCTTCTTGTACAAATGGCTTGGTAATATAATCAACGCCACCGGCTTTAAAGGCTTTTAATTTATCGTGGGTGTTCGATAAAGCGGTAATAAAAATCACCGGAATTTGTTGAGTACTTTCTTGTTCCTTTAATTGTTTACAAACTTCTATGCCATCTATTCCCGGCATCATAATATCAAGCAAAATTAAATCCGGGAGTGTTTTTTGGACAAAAGTGAGTGCCATTGTACCATTTTGAGCGGCGGCTGGTTTATAACCATTGGCTTTCAACATATTCCCCAGCACTTGAAGGTTCAGTGAATTATCATCTACAATCAATATCAGTGGTTTTGGATCATTATTCATCATTGTCTTCTTTTTTGATGAATGTGAATAATATTTCATAAAATTGATTAAAGGTTTGTTCAATATTCCTTATATCAAAATTATGGGCAAATTCGCGTAATTTCTCCGCATAGTCGATAAAAATAGGTACATTATGGATTTTACCTAATTCTATGACATTTTCTGAAAAATTTTCAAGTGTTTCGATTTCCCAAACCCCATTAATTTCTTTCCATTGAGGTAAGATATTTTTTTCAATAACCCTGATCAATTCAGGGACTTGCACAATATTTTCTAACGAGAGTTCTTTTTTGGGACGGCATGGTGCTGCCGTTTGGCGTTCAATGTTTGGTTTATGCGTTAAAAAACGTGAAAGTTCAGCAAATAGATCGTTTGCTTGAACCGGCTTGTACAAATACCCATCAAAACCGAAACTGGTTTGAATTCGGGTTTGATCTTTCATCATAACTGAAGCCGTCAACGCAATAATAGGTATTTTTTGAGTGTGAAGATTATTTTTTAAGCGTTTAGTGGTTTCATAGCCATCCATCACCGGCATTCTTATGTCCATTAAAATCAAATGAGGCTGACATTGTTCTGCCATCGATAAGGCGGTTTGCCCATTATCGGCTTCAATAACTTCTAAATTGACTTGAGATAACCATTCTCTTATTAACACCCGATTGGATTCAATATCATCCACAACCAGCACCCGTGCTTTTTCAAAGGAGATTGACAGAATATTTTCCGCTTCTTGTCTCTTGACAGGTACTGAAGTAGGAGAAATATCTACATCTCGTAACGTCATGTTAAAAATACTTCCTTTGCCTACCGTACTGGTTACCGAAATGTCGCCATTCATCATTTCGACTAATCGCTTGGTGATGGCTAATCCCAGTCCAGTCCCCCCATATTGTCGCGTACTTTGACCATCTTGTTGTCGAAAGGCTTCAAAAATCATTTCTTGTTGGGTCAAGGGAATGCCAATGCCGCTATCTTCGACAGAAATCAGTAAGTCAATTTTGCTTTTTTCCATTTTGTCAGCTTTCTGGGCACGAAGTATGATAGAGCCTTTTTCAGTAAATTTAACCGCATTACCAATCAGATTAAGCAATACTTGCCGCAGTCGCGCTTCATCCAATATCAGTGCCAACGGTAAATTTTTATCAATATCGACTATCAAGTCGAGTTGTTTCTCGGCTATTTTCAGGAAAAAAATCTGTTTTAATTCTTCAAAGATATTATAAGGATTGATGGCTTCGTATTGAATATCCAGCCGTCCGGCTTCGATTTTCGCCAGATCAAGTATGTCATCAATTAAAGTCAGCAAAGTTTTGCCGGCCGTTTTAATGGAATCCAAATAACTGTGCTGTTGTTGATCGGTCACCAATTCAGATAATAATTCACTGAACCCCAGCACCGCATTCATCGGGGTGCGGATTTCATGGCTCATCGTCGCCAAAAATTCGCTTTTGGCTCGATTAGCCGATTCTGCTTGTTCTTTCGCTTGCGTCAACGCAGTTTCAGCTTGCTTGCGTTCCGTGATATCTTCTTGCACAGTCACAAAATATTGTTGACCAGAGATTTCAAGCACACTGATGTAGGCATGACTAATAAAATGCGTACCCTCTTTTTTTTGATTATTGAATTCTCCTTCCCAACCCCCTTTTGTTTGTAAATCGGCAATAATGTTGTTAACAAATAACAGATTTTCTTCAGAGGAGAGTGAGTTTAGGGTTGAAACATGCTTTCCTATTAATTCATTCTTATGATATCCAAACATTTGGTCAAAAGCCGGGTTGGTCAAGAAAATATGACCACTTTCGGTTGCTAAATTAACACCTTCGGCCATGCTTTCCAGTATTTTGGCTTGTATGATCAGTTTTTCCTCGGCGCGTTTACGTTCGGTAATATTACGCGCAGCCGCTAAAATATATTGAGAACCCTCCCATTTAATTAAACCTAAACGTATTTCAACTTGAAAAAGGGTTCCATTTTTGTGTCGATGGTTTCCTTCTAGTGTCACCGGTTCGCCAAATTTGATTGGTTGCCAAAGTGCTTTTAACTGTTCTAAGGAGACTCCTTTTTCTACGTCAGCGACTGACAGATTGAGTAATTCTTCACGAGTATAGCCGACACTTTCACAAGCACTTTGATTGACATCAATAAAGTGACCTTCTAAATCATGAACAAAAATCGCATCGGCCGCTTGTTCAACCAGACTACGAAAACGTTCTTCACTCTCTTTGAGTGCATCTTCAACCAGTTTGCGTTTGGTCACATCTCGAATAATGGCTAACAGATGTTTTTTGCCGTTGTATTTTAACATTGTGCCATTAACTTCTGTATAGAAAAATGTGCCATCTTTACGAAAATCAACCGTTTGTGCTGAGGCCATTTGGTCACTTTGGGCTGTTTGAATAAAGTCCGTTAACCAAGAATGATATTCCGGACAAATGACTTGACTGGCATGAAGTGTCACAAATTCTTCTTTTGGATAACCATACATTTGAACAGCACTTTGATTGACATCAGCAATATTGCCTTCTAAATCGGCAATAATAAATGCTTCTGTGATGGAGTTAAAAATCGCTTGCAAATTTTGTTCATTTTCTTTCAGAGTCTGTTCGGCTTGTTTGCGTTCCGTGATGTCTAACATAACACCACAAATTTTAACCGGTTGGTCATTCTCAATAATCACCGAAACCAGGTCCCTTAACCAAATAGTCTGATTATCCGCCGTTATCATCCGGTATTCAAACTCGTGATCTTGCTTTTTAAAAGTAGCTTCCATACAAAATGCTGGGGCCCAATTTTGATCATCAGGATGAATATGATCAAGCCAAAACGTTGGTTTCAGCCAATTTTCACTGGGATAACCCAAAAATTTTTCAGCTTGTTGACTGACAAAGGTAAATTGAAATGTTTTCGCATCAGCTTCCCACACAACTCCATCAATGGAATGCACTAAACTTTCATAACTTTGTTGGGATTGCTTTAAAGCGGCTTCAGCATGTTTGTGTTCGGTAATATCTTCGGCAGTTCCAACCACACTGACAATGGTGCCATCATCCAACATCGGCGCAATACTAAAAGTGACAATTGCTTCACTGCCGTCTTGGCGAATAATTTTCGTTTCATATTGGGAAACCGTTTTTCCATCAACAGCAACTGTTAGAAACTGTTCATTAATTTCTGTCCGGATTTCTGGTGCTAAGACGATAGAAAAAGGTTGCACAATCAATTCATTAATCGGATAGCCCGTGATTTTGGAACAAGCCTGATTAACATTGATAAATTTTCCGTCTAAATCAATGACAAAAATAGCATTGGTGGTGCTATTCATAATTTTCTCCAGAAACTTATTGGTTTCTTGGAGGGTTTTTTCAGTTCGTTTACGCTCGCTAATATCAAAAATAACGCCATCAAGCCAAAGCAATTGACCTTTTTGATTAAAAATACCTCTACCTTTTTCATGCACCCATTTTATCGGTTCATTTTTATGAATGATACGATATTCAATCGTGTATGGGCGTTTGTTATTAACACCATCTTGCACGAGTTGATCGACCATATTTTGGTCATCTGGATGTATCACGCTGGCGTAGCTACGCACTTGATTGTTAATAAAATCAGAAGTTGGATATCCCGATATTTTATCAACTTCTCCGCTAATATATTCCATGCTCCAGTCTTTGTCATTGGCACAACGGTAGACAATGCCCGGAATATGGCTCACTAATGTTCTAAAACGTTCTTCACTGTCACGCAGAGCATAAGCAGCCTGCTTACTGGCTGTCATGTCAGTCACCAACGCAAAACTGATCGGTGGCGTTTCATTTTTTATGATTGTTGCGCTAAAATGGGTAAAAATATCACGGCTATTTTTATGTTTCAGCGTAATTTCATAGCTACGATGGGGGGTAGAATTTCTTCTTGATATTTGATATTGAAAAATTTTAAAATTTTCAGCATCCGCAAAATCTTGTGGTTTTTTGCCTAACATTTCTTCTCGGCGATAGCCAAGCATATTGCAAAGTGATTGATTCACGTCAATCGTTTCAGCATTTTGATTGATTAACCAATAGCCTTCGGAAGTGGTTTCCAGAATCCGTCGATAGTGTTCTTCACTTTTTTGCAACGCGTCTTCTGCTCGTTTACGTTCGGTGATATCAACAAAAGAACAGACTACGGCGTAAGGATTATTTTCACCTTCTTTCAATAACGGCTGAGAATTAATTGAAACCCAACGGAGTATGCCATCTGGTTTATAAATGCCCATCACGACATTTAAGCAAGCTTTGCCGGTGCGTAATGTGACTCTGCCTGGACGTTCTTCAGTCGGGAAAGGTGAACCCTCTTCATAAATGGTTTGCCAACGTGGATCAACCGAAGTTCTGCCGAGTATTTGTTGTTGGGTTAATCCCAAAATGCGTTCGGCGCTGGGATTACAAGCAATGATATTTCCGTCGACATTTTGTAAAACAATACCTTCTTGCAGAGCGTTAATCACGGATCGATAACGGTTTTCACTTTCTTTGAGTGCTTCTTCAGCCCGTTTGCGAGCGGTGATGTCTTCAATTTTGCCTAACAGATAAATGGGTTCTCCGGTTGCATTATGAAGGATTGAAACGGTTAAATGACCCCACACTAATTGTTTATCTTTTCTAATATAGCGTTTTTCCATCTGATAAAATGGAATTTCACCATTGAGTGTTTGCTTGACATATTCTCTATTTTTAGGCATATCGTCAGGATAACTAATATCAGTAACCGTCAATCCCATCAGTTCTGATGCGGTGTATCCAAGCATTTGACAAAAGGCGGTATTGAGTTTAACAAATCTATGTTCCATATTGACAATGACCATGCCAATTGGACCATCTTCAAAGATTTTGCGAAATCGTTCTTCATTGCGACGCAATTTTTCTTCGGCTTGTTTACGTTCGGTAATATCTCGAAAGACACCTTGAAGAATGGGTTTGCCTTGAATGTAAATTTGATGGGCTAATATTTCAACCGGCACTTCATGTCCATCAGAACGCAGAATGACATGTTCAATGGGAATATTTTTATCTTCCTGGGCTAAGCGACTATGTTTGATAAATTTTTGACGGACAAATTGCTCGGTTTCAGGTGGATGTAATTGTGATTGGTGAAGGCCAATCATTTCTTCACGGGGTTTTTGCATGAGTTGGGATGCGGCAAAGTTCGCATCAATGATTTCACCGGTTTCAATGTCGGCTAAAAAAATCGCATCAGGCGCACTTTCAAATAAAGCCCGAAACCGTTCTTCACTTTCTTGTAACGCTTTTTCTGCTTGTTTATGTTCGGTGATATCTTGAACTGTGCCTACCATACGAATTGCTTGCCCGATTTCATTCCAAGTAACTTCGGCTTGTTCATGGACAATACGTTCCATTCCATTAGACAAAACAATACGGTGGTCAATGTGATAAGGTGTGTTTTCAGATAACGCTTGTTCAACGGCTTGGTTAACCAATTTTCTCTCATCAGGATGAATAGTATTTAAAAAAGCTTCATAAGTGGCTCCAAATTGTTGCGGTATCAGTCCAAAAATACGGTAAATTTCATCGGACCACCATAATTTATTATTGGGAATATTCCATTCCCAATGACCGATATGGGCTATTTTTTGAGCTTCGTTGAGCAAAATTTCATTTTTCTGGAGAGCTTCTTCAGTGCATTTACGCTCGGTAATATCGGTAGAAATGCTACAAACTGCGGATATTTTGCCTTGATAATTGATGATTGGGAATTTAACCGAAAGATAGGTGTGTAGCCCTTCAGTATGAGGAATTTGTTCTTCTAAGATAGTGGATGTTTCAGATTTCAAAACGGTCAGATCGTTTTTTCTTAATTTATAGGCCACTTCCTCTGGAAAAACCTCAGAAATCAATTGGCCGGTCGGATCATGGCGAAAGAGATTTTGATAGTGTTTATTAGTAAATAAATATTGTCCTTCAGTATCTTTCAGATCAATCATTAGAGGGGCATTGTCCAAAATCGCTTGTAAATAGGCTTCACTTTCGGTCATTCTAATAATAATAGGATGAACTAGGCGAATAATTACTATAACACCTGCTACTATAATTAGAAGAGTAATTCCTAATGCAATCAGTCCGGTGCGAATGAATGGTGCGCGAATTTCGGCTAAATCCACTTTGGCAACAATGCCTAAATTTAAGAAAGGCAGCGGTTCATAAGCGGCTAACACGGTTTTGCCACGATAATCTAAACCTACCAGGGTGCCAGATTTTCCCTGAAGTGCTTGACGCATGGGTTCGGCTAATGGTAAATCCCATGAGACGGGTTTTGGATTTTCCAAATCAAAATGGCGGTGGCTTAGCAAAAAGACGATTTGATGGCCTTCTCGTTTGGCTAACGTAAATTCACCCGTTTCACCCAATCCTTTATAACGTTTATGTGCTTCAATAATTTGACTCAAAGTAGCCGCAAATGGACCGCCTTCCACATCGTGGACACTATATTTGGCATCAAAATGGGCCACCGCTTCAATGAGCCGTGCTTGGCTTTGCGCGGTTTCGACTAAATCGGCTTGTTTTTCTTGAAAGGCGGTTTCATAAAGCAGCCAAACGATCACTATTGATAATAAAATAGCCGAAATAGCAAGAATCGTGGATGAAAAGAGAATGATTTTTTTATGGTAATTGTGTTGAGTTAGAAATTGCATCGATAAATATTATTTGGTCTGGAGTCCAAGCTTTAGCTTGGACCAAAATGGATACTACTTTATAATTTCTATTTTCACTCGGCCATGTCCGGCTCTAATTAAACCGATTGTTTCGGCGGCTTTACGTGATAAGTCGATAATTCTATTGCGATAAAAAGGGCCACGATCATTGATCACGACTTCCACAGTTTTACCGGTTTTTAGGTAGGTGACTCTCAGTGGTGTCCCAAAAGGGAGTGTCTTATGGGCTGCCGTTAATTTGTGTTTGTCGTATCGTTCTCCATTGGCGGTTAGGTTACCATGTAGACTGTCTGCATAGTATGAGGCTTCTCCATAGAGGACTTTGACCACTGGTTTTTCAGATTGCTTGACCAGCGGCGCGATAGCTACCCATTGTTCGGTGCCATTACCAAATGGCGGGTAGGAGCGTCTGGTGGGTTTGCGTTGATGAAAGTTGGTGATTCCAGAGGGCTTACCTGGCCGTCGTCCATGAAAGAGTTGGTAGCTAATCACTTGGCCTTTTTTATCAGCAGCGGTTTCTACGACCACTCCGAGATGATTTATTCCAGTGCCCCGAATAAATAAGTCTTCCGCGTTAAAGTTGTTATAGGTTCGGTTGCGATAACCGTAAAACATCACCGCGCCGGGTTTAATCAAATGCGATTGTTTCAATGGGTCATGGATAAGTATTAACTCACCCCGCTGGTGATACCATTTGGCAATTCCTCTGGTAGTCCGCGCATGACGGACGGTTGGATAATCAGAATTAGGACAATAGTTTTGTTGAAACTGTCCAATGAATTGATGAAAGATACCTGAGCAGTCTTGTAATTGACGGCTATTAAATTTTAATCCGCTCAGTTGCTTGGCGATTTTGCTGATCGGATTGGCTAGGTCAATTGATTTTTTTTCGCAAATGGCCCGATAACTGTTTTCTGGACTGACGACGGTAACTGGGGGGGGCAGCGGCGGCGGAATTTTCGGTTTAGAAGGCGTTTCTGGCTTAGAAGGCGTTTCCTTTTTAGGAAGTTTTTCCGGTTTCGTTTCCGCTTGGACTTTTTGGTATGAACATTGCCAACCATATCCGTTTAGCTGTTGTATAAAACGGGTCATTTTCCGTTCACAATAGCCGACCGTATTTTTCGCACGCCATAACACTTTACGATAGCCGGGTTTTTCGGAGGGCTTTTGATAGATGACTTGGCACGGAACTTTGCGTCGTTGAGATTGATAGTCTAATGTGACAATCCGTTTTTTGCTGTGGTGTGTGCAGATGGCCACTTTGTCTACTATGTCAGTGGCAGCCGCTATCTGACTAGCGGCACATAGCGTGATGATGGAAGTTGCTAATATGTTATTCATTGGTGTTTTTATTTCAGTCAGTCTAATGGAAATAGATAAACTAAACGTCAACGGGTTAGCCTTTTACCGTAAATGGTATGGTTAAATTCTTCCCCATTGAAATCAGCAATGTTTGGTAGCAGTGCCCATCTTTGGAAACCGTATTTTTCTAAAAAATGAATGCTTGGTTGGTTATGCGCCATGACAAAGGCAATGAGCGTTTTAACCTTCAATTGGTCGCATTGTTGCAAAACCATTTCCATTAATTGGCTTGCAACTCCTTTTCGGTGAAATTGATTATCAATGTAGTAGCTGGTTTCGCGGACAAATCGAAATGCGCCTCGACCGCCGCGATACATACTGAGTGAGTTATAGCCAATGACTAATCCTTCCGTCTCGGCAACATAGATGGGGCAGCGTGTTGGACTATGTTCTTCAAACCAAGGTATTTGGTTATTTTCATTGGTTGGTTGAAGATCACCGGTTGAACACTTTGAAGGTATCGATTGATTATAAATCTCAACCATCCGCGGCAGATCAGTTTGATTCGCTAATCGTATTTTCATGAGGATAACAGTTTTAAAAATAACTACAAGGATTGCATTTGATGAGGGATTTTTAATCAAGCCACTCGAATTAGAAATCAGATGAGTGATTTGGACGTTTCGGCAATCAATTATTTTTCAATTGCTTATACATCACAAACGCATCAACTAACCCAAGCTTTTGGTGATTAAAAGCGGATGGTAAAGTACCGATGATTTCAAAACCATGCTTTTTCCATAACCGAATCGCATTTTCATTCGTAGAAACGACCAAATTGTACTGCATTGATTTGAATCCAAGTGATAAAGCTTCCTGTTGAGAATGCTGACACATAATGGAGGCGATTCCTTTTCCTTGCGCTTTTTCGGCAACGATGTAGCCACAATTGCAAACATGGGCACCTAATGCGGGTTGATTTGGCTTAATGTAGTAAGTACCTACAATTTCATTATCGCTATCGATAGCAACAAAGGTTGCCGTTGGCGCTTCAATCCATACGTTATGAGCCTCATTTTCGGTGATGTCTGGTGAAAACGCATAAGTTTCTCCTCGTCGGAATACGGTTTCTATAATAGGCCAAACAATGAGCCAATCGGGTTTTTTAAACCGACGTATTTTAATCATTTCTATTTACTCATCTAATGAAAATATGTTCCTTTGCTCGGCAATGGAACGGCGCGGGAGTACTGAAAAAACTTTGCTTGATTTTTAGGTTCCATTATTTAGTTCGCTATGGTTTCAAGAGCCAAGCCGCTTTGGTGTGCTGGTTTTGGTCATTTAATGAATAATTCTTTATAAAGTGCTACTAAATTCAACGAAATAACTCTAAAAATTGTCTTAATTCTTTTAATCTATCGTGTTCAAAATTCCAATATTGAGGGCTATAGTATCCATAATCTTTTATCTTCAATTTGGTCTCTTGAGCATTAAGTCCTTCTTTGTTGATACAGTCATATCCATAGAAATAAATGAAGTTCTTTTTGTACTCTTTCTCTGAATAAGCCTCGGTGAAACCTTCTAGGCATTCAACAAATTGGTCTAAGCATATTGTAGCCTTAGTATTCTTGTCTATTCGTATTTCCTTGAGAATATCTTCTAATTCGCCCTGACCATCAATATTGAAGAGGTAGCAAAAGATATTAACGACATGGCCTCCAAATATAATTGAAGATTTTTCATTTGGGGCTTTGATAGCATCTGTTAGGCCAAAAGCTTTTTCAATTGCTGGATTGATTTTGCTTTTTATCTTGGCCGTTATTCCCGGTTCATCGGCATCTATGAGAATACCAATGTTTTTGGTTGCGCCCTTTGCAATAGAAATCTTTTGGGCATTCAAAATAGAAAATATGGCATCTTGTCCTTTGGCGTTTTTGATGGTATCAGGAAATATTTTTGGGGAAAGGTTGTTTGTAAATGAGCAATATAGCTTTCTAAAAACTTCTTATCGGTTATTCCTTCTACGATGATAATGTTTTTCATCTGACATCAAGCCCCAGTTGAAAGTTATTTTCGAGTCCAACAGAATCTAACACGGTGGCAACGATTTTATCAGGATTATCAATCGTTCTTGAAAAATTGATATATTTTATCTGTTCCTGATCATATTCTTCTGCTACTCGTGAAAAGGCTTCGATGCATTCTTTTGAATGGGTAGTTGCAAACACTTGGCAATTCGCTTGCCGACTGGTTTTGAAGATAATCTCCCACAGTTTGTCATATTTTGCATAATGAATACCGTTTTCGACTTCATCAATAAAGAGTTGTCCATCCTTACTTTTCCAAATGGCACACACAATAGCAATATAGCGATTTAATCCGCCTCCCATTGAAGAGAGTAAAACCGGCTTATGCTTGTCTATCAGCTTGACTTTGAATACACTGTCTTGTTCGGTTGGTCTGATAACTAAAAACTCTATTCGAGGATCAAATTCTTTTAAAAAGGTGTTAATATTCCCCATCATTCCCATATCAACGATATTGCCATAGAGAGCCGAGAGTTTTCTTTCATCCAAGCTGGTACTCGGTATAAAATCGCTATTCTCATTAAATCTGGTACGACGCGCAAATGAGTCCCCTTTCTGATTGATTATCTCAATTAATTTATTATAAGGAATGGTATCGGAATGATTGTTAACGGCAATTTCTAAAAACCAATTGTCATCTAGCTCACTATCTGGTTGTTCGGAGACGTTGCGCGTATCGGAAAGAGAGGTTTGAGTACCAGAACGGATTTTTAAAGTGATGGAGAGAGTATTTGTATGACATTGCAAAATATCTTGTTCATAAGTTATCACATCAAATTCACTAAATTGGCTATTATAGGCTTGTCTTCTCTTGATGCAATCTCTAAGAGCTATTATTAAAGACAATGGATTTTCGGTTTTCGCAACGATTTCTAATGTTTCCAAAAAGGCACTTTTTCCAACATTATTATCTCCTCCCAATAAATTTACTCGCCTAAGATTCTCTACTTTCAAAGAATCAAAACACTTGAAATTTTCTATTTTGATATGTTCTACAAAATGTTTGTCGGTCATTTTATGAAACCTTAGTTATTCATGTTAGTTATCGTGTTTAAATTCTCGTGCAAGGTACGCCTTGCACTCCGGAGAAATTAATTTAATTTATACCACTACTTAGTTTGTCTCCAAACGATTTGTGTCTAACGATGAGTACCTCGCAACGGAACAATAAAATTACTTAAAGGTATGTTCATCTATAATTCTTCTTATTCTTTGAAATTCTCCTTCTCCTTCTTTAGTAAAACATAATTAAAGCTCATCAATCTGGTATTCTATATCATTACCGCTCGTCATTAAGAAACTAATTGAATGTTTATATTTACGACAATCTTTAGGAGCGTCAAAATAAACTGGCCTTACAAAATTCAAGCGTAGTGCGTGCTACCCACCTTATATGATGTATCGATGACAACAGTATTTAGGGACTTCCCAAAAAATAATATACCCATTCCATTCACACCAGACCGGTTTTTAAAACCGGTCTGATGTCATAATATTTGGGTATGTTATTTATTTATTTGGTAGTCCCTTACTTACTTTTCACGACTATCGATCAGCCAATTTTCTAATTGGAGTTCTGAATTTATTTTTTGAATGTCAACGTAAATAGAATCAGCACTGACTAAGATACAATCTTCCACAATAGCCGTAGCTGCAAGTATCAGATCGATATTATGTTTCTTAATATTTGGACTGCTGATGTTTCTTGAATTCTTAATTGATTTCTTCAAATCACCGAACAATTTTGAACCATCGCGTGAAAGTGGTAAGATTTCAAAATCTTGTTGGGATTCTTCTATTTTTTTGCGGACTACATTTTTCTTTTCATCAGGTGCATTGGCATATCCATACTCCAGTTCATATAAAGTGAGTATGGATATGTAAACCTTGTCGGTTTCCTTTAATCCAGACAATTTTGCCGAAATGTTAGCATAACCAGATGAGAATTTATCGTAAAAATATGAAACACTGTCTGAATCAAAAAGATATTTTTTCATGTTATTTATCGTGTTGAAATTCAAAATTCTCTCGGAACTCTCTCATATTCTTTTTTAATTGTTGAGAGTAGCCGGCTAGATGGACTGGATCATTATGGATTCTTTCAGCAATTTTCGCCCATTTGGAAGGTTCTGAAACATTTTGCATTGGTGGCTTCTTAATCGTTAGATTTATTAATGCGTCTTTGACGACTTGGCTAACAAATTCGCTAGGGTTAGGTAATTGTTGAATCTGTTTGCCAATCTCATCAGGAAAGGTGAGTGTCATTTCCATTATCTAGTCCTTATAGTTGTCGTTTTCTTTGAAAAAACCGGTCAGATTTATACCACTACTTAGTTTGTCTCCAAACGATTTGTGTCTAACGATGAGTACCTAGCAACAGAACAAGAAAATTACTTGAAGGTATGTTCATCTATAATTCTTCTTATTCTTTGAAATTCTCCTTCTCCTTCTTTACTGAAATATAATATCCAAAGCTCCAAAAAATTAAGTAAATCATTATTAAAATTCATAAAAGTTATGACATTGGCAGTTATTGCCTTCATTCCTTCATCTTCACTTGTAATAAAGTCACTGTTAATCTTTCTGTAACGACTTTTTTCATAGTCGTTTCCCTTAATGAATTTAAATATTTCTCCATCACGTTCAAACATTTCTATTTTGTCAAAATAGATTGCCTTTACAAAATTCAAATTTAACCGGCAATTTTCCCATTTGTATATCGAATTTGTTCCGTTTCCGTCATCCACCCACACACCTTCATGCGGTTTAATTTCAAGAAACATACTATTCTCCTTGTCACTTGAACATGTATCAATGCCATTCATTTAAAAATAAATAGGAGGATTCCGCTCAGCGAAACCCTCCTATCAACATCTACCAAATATTAATTACCAAGTATGATTCGCTTTAAAGTCTTCCAAAGCCGCTTTAAAGCCATCGGCTATCTCCGTCGAGTAGTCACCGCTTTCATTGATTTTGTCTAGCAACTCGGCGTGATCGGTTTTCATGTAGGTGTGTAACGCGTGTTCAAAGTCAACCACTTTTTTCACATCTACATCGTCTAAGTAGCCTTCGTTAGCGGCATACAAAGACACCGCCATTTCTGCAACCGTCAACGGCATATATTGCTTTTGCTTCATTAACTCCGTCACCCGTTGTCCACGTTCAATTTGTTTACGGGTGTTTTCGTCTAAGTCGGACGCAAATTGAGCAAACGCGGCCAGTTCACGATATTGGGCTAAGTCTAAGCGAATACCGCCGCCGAGCTTTTTAATAATCTTGGTTTGGGCGGCACCACCAACTCGCGATACTGATAAACCGGCATTAATGGCCGGACGAATGTTGGCATTAAACAAGTCCGTTTCCAAGAATATTTGGCCGTCAGTAATCGAAATCACATTGGTTGGGACAAAGGCCGATACGTCACCGGCTTGGGTTTCAATAATCGGCAGCGCGGTCAACGACCCGGTTTTGCCTTTGACTTCGCCGTTGGTGATTTTTTCCACGTAGTCGGCATTCAAACGGGCTGCCCGTTCTAACAAACGGGAATGTAAGTAGAACACGTCACCTGGATAGGCTTCACGACCAGGTGGCCGGCGTAGGAGCAGTGATACTTGACGATAAGCCCACGCTTGTTTGGTCAAATCGTCATAGATAATCAACGCATCTTCGCCGCGATCTCGGAAATATTCTCCCATCGCGCAGCCGGCATAAGGCGCAATAAATTGTAGGGAAGCGGCATCTGACGCATTGGCGGCAACGATGATGGTATGTTCCATCGCGTCATATTCTTCCAGTTTACGCACCACGCTGGCAACCGATGAGGCTTTTTGTCCAATCGCCACATAGATACATTTGATGCCCGTGCCTTTTTGGTTAATAATGGCATCCAGTGCCAACGCGGTTTTACCGGTTTGGCGGTCACCAATAATTAATTCCCGTTGCCCACGTCCAATCGGTACCATGGAGTCAATGGCTTTGAGGCCGGTTTGTACCGGTTGGCTGACTGATTGACGACTAATAACACCAGGGGCGACGCGCTCAATCGGTGACTTTGAGGTGGTCATCATCGGGCCTTTACCGTCAATGGGTTGGCCCAACGGATTGATTACTCGACCCAGTAATTCTGGCCCCACCGGCACTTCCAAAATTCGTCCGGTACATCGGATTTTATCACCTTCAGTGAGGTGTTCATAAGGGCCTAATACGACACCACCAACGGAATCGCGCTCTAGGTTCAGGGCCATTCCAAAAGAACCGCCTGGAAATTCGAGCATTTCACCTTGCACCGCGTCGGCAAGGCCGTGAATTCTGACGATTCCGTCGGTAATCGTGACGACGGTGCCTTCACTGCGGGATTCCGTCTCCAGGTCGTAGTTTTTGATCTTCAGTTTGATCAGTTCGCTGATTTCAGAGGGATTCAGTTGCTGCATTGAAGTTGTCTCGTTTTAACTACGCAATTCGGAAGCGAGTTGTTGAATACGTCCTTTGACAGAGATATCAATCACTTGATCGCCGGCTCGAATAAACCAGCCGCCCAATAGGGATTTATCAATGTGGGTATTGATATCGATGGCTTTGTGGTAGTGTTTTTGTAAAATGGCTTCAATTTCTTGTTGTTGTGGCGGTTCAACCGGGTAGGCTGAGGAGATATCCACCTTGATATGCTGATAATGTTGCGCTTTCAATTGTTCATATTGAAGTGCTATTTGCGGTATTGTCGGTAACCGGTGGTTGTCCACCAGAATTTTAACCAAGTTTTTTCCAAGCTCATCGAGATGATCGTTGCCGATATCAAGCAATATGCGAGCTAAGGTGTTTTTATTCACCTTGGGATTGGCAATAACCGCTGCCATTGTCGAATCTTCAATGATGGCCGCCAAAAAATTGAGGTTGTTTGACCATTCCTCAATATTGTCTGCATCAACTGCCAACTCAAACACTGCTTCTGCGTAAGGACGTGCAAAGGTTGCAAGTTCTGCCATAGTTTAGTTATCAATTAGGGTCAGTTGTCGGGTCAATGCCATTGGTTTTTGAGAAGGCAACCACAATGGATTGATCCTACAAACCGGATTGTGGTCTCGGGGCAATTCGGTATGGTTGCCCTTAACTCCGTGAATAGCTTCTGACCAATTAGAGTCATTGCAGTGAAAATATAGAAACTCTTTACTGGAGTCCAGGATTTTTGTTGGACTCCAGCCAGAGTATTGGAAAAGCTATAACTTTTTCATCATCATGTCGAGAAAATCACTATGTTTTGCTGCATCGATTTCGCGTTCCAAGATTTTTTCGGCACTTGCGATGGCCAAATTGGACACTTGCTTACGCAAATCTTCTCTAGCGCGGTTGATTTCTTGTTCTATTTCAGCCAGTGCGACATCGAGTTGACGCTGACCTTCTACACGCGCTTGTTGTTTGGATTCTTCGATAATTTCGTTGGCCCGTTTATTGGCAGCGGCCAGCAGATCGGCGACATCTTGTTTGGCTTCACGCAAACGTTCAGCCGCACGATGTTCGGCGAGTTCTAAGTCATGTTTGCCACGTTCTGATGCGGCGAGACCGTCGGCAATCCGTTTGCGGCGATCTTCCATCATCAGGGTCATTGGTCCCCATAACACTCGCCAAACAAATGCAACTAGCACCATAAAAGTGAAGATTTGTCCAAAAAGTGTGACTGTTATACTCACGTCGATCCCCGTTTTTTTAGTTCATATTGATACTGTATCAGATCACAAATGTACTGAGACTAACTAAGTTAGGCACGGTTTGGTCAGGAGGCTGTGTTTATGTTCCTAACCGTTAAAACCAAGTTTCTTAAAAATTACTTGGTTTTAACCGAAAAATTTTTAGTAACAAACTTGGTTTTTGAAACTGAAAAATGCTATTTATGACCTTTCTCAGTATATCAATGGGTTATCAATATTTAGTGAGCACCAAGGGCTTTAGCAGCGGCTTCAGCGGCACCAAGAAATGGGTTGGCGAAAATAAACCACATAGAAATACCCAGCACGATAAACGGAAATGCTTCCATTAAGCCGCCGGTGAATAGCATTTGTACCATTAATTGGGGTCTCATTTCCGGTTGTCGGGCGATGCCTTCTAAGTATTTGGAACAAATGAGTGCCCAGCCGAGTGCTGAGGCAAAGCCGGCCGCTGCGAGCATGATGCCAACAATTAAGGCGGTGGAGGCATAAAGCTGAGTAATCATATCAGGGGTCATTCAATAGTACTCCTTTATTAAAAATAATTAAATTAACCAAAATGGATAGTTCGGGAATGAGGGACAAATTCCCGAAAACTAAATAACACCAAAACCAAATGAAAAATGAATGAAAGTTCATTTTTCAATGATCACTTGACAAGAACTACATTCCGTATATATATAAAAAATGAATCAAGAGGCTCTTGCAAAACCCCAGGTTTCACCTCTTGCTCTTAACGTTCAACCCCTACGGGGTTGATATTGTTAACAGAATAACCCCACTCGCCTCTTGCTTTCACCCCAGGTGAAACCTGGGACAACCCCGATAGGGGTTGAATGTTAAGAGCAACTGGTGAAACCTGGGGAAACTTTCAAAAAGAGTTTTGCAAGAGGCTCTCAATATAACAAATAAGTCATCAGTCATTGACACAGTGTCCCACTTTTGATATTAAAAAACGCCCATCTACAAAGTTTCTAGCAGTTTTAAATATACATGAAGTTTTAAAAAATCCAATAATCGGATGGGTGCAGTTGTTCTTATTACAACCATTTTAAATAATCTGTTAATATCAATCACATCCGAATAATTTACTAAGTTATTGTTATTAACAGATAAAAAAATAGTTGGTCATCAGAGTAACGGCGCCCTAATCGGAGCGTCTACCTTTTCAGACATAAAAAAAACCGCTCAATTCTTCTATAGGCGATATATTAACGAAAAACTGAACAATATTCCATTTTATCAAAAGTGGTACACGGCACTAATGACTCATGACGGCTCGAAGAAATTAAACAATACAGACAACTGCTTTGGCTGATTCTGGCAATGTCAGTGTCCTTCGTCCATTGATTGGTGAGCAAGGCTCAAGTATACAATGGTGAGTAACATAAAAATAAAGGCTTGTAATGAAATGATGAGAATGTGGAAAATAGCCCAGATGCCGCCGGGTAAAAATTGAATCCACCAAGGTAATAAGGCAATCAGGATGAAAATCAATTCGCCGGCGAACATGTTACCAAATAAACGTAATCCCATGCTGGCCGGTTTGGCCAGTTCTTCAACAATGGTCATGACAATGTTAACGGGTATTAACACTAATTTGGCGATGATGTTGTTGGCAGCAAATGGGTGAAATAAAAACATTTTAATAAAGCCGAGTCCGCCTTTGACTTTGATATTGTAAAACACAATCAGTGCAAAGACACTACCGGCCAGTGCCAAAGGGGTATCCAAATTGGCGGTTGGTACGACTTTTAGGTAGTGAATACCGACAAAAGTGGCTAACCAAGGCAATAAGTCTACCGGCAGTAAGTCCATCAAATTCATCAAAAAAATCCACACAAATAGTGTGAATGCTAATGGTCCTATCAGAGGATTATACCCGGCAAAAGCGTCTTTGACTTGTTTTTCGACAAATTCCAGTATGATTTCAAGGAAATTTTGTAGGCCCTTGGGATTATCTGGGTCCAAATTATCGCCGACTTTTTTGGCCACCAATCCAAACAGGACGGCTAAGATTGCGGCAAAAAAGAAAGTATCTATATGAAAAGTCCAAAAACCTTCGCCAACTGATAAGTTAGTTAAATGGTGTTGAATATATTCAACCGAGCTTAGGCCCGTTGCCGCTTCAGGTGATTCTGCCATGCTCACGCTAATGACTCCGATTCATTTATGTTCACAAAAGTTAACAATAGCACTCCATCGATAGGAGAATCTACCAAAGACTGTCAATAATTATCGATAGTCACCTTAGACAATCCAAATTGACTTGGTTCTCGTCAACTAATCGGATTACATTTTCACGAATGTTCTAGGTAAAAATTTTTTCCTATACTCAAAATGAGGGTCGGTCAACTTTTATCGTCTGCTGAACGGCAATATTATCTTGCCTATGGTGAGATTTGGTGACAATTTGTGAATCAATTGATTACTATACACTAACCCTCTTTTCCAATGCCATTCAGTCAAAAAAAAGAGTATCGGACTTACGCACCCAAATAAATCACTCATTAAACATAACTGTATGAATTATTAAGAGCGTTTTTTTGTTCCCGCGTAAGCCTTAAAGTATACTAAATATTGAAGTAATCCGAGTCAAGTTGAAAAAATAGGAAATTTTCAAAAATATTTTGAAAGACAAATTTTTTGAGTACCGCGTTGAGTCGGGTCACTTACTTAAGTATTTGAAAATAGAGTATTCTAAAAAAAAACGTTTATTCCAAAGTTAAAGTCGTCATTTTAACTTTTTCTTTAGGCTATTTTTCAAACAACGCCGGTTAAATGCTTATTTATTTAGAGGTTTTGAATAGCCCGTTAAAAAGATAGCCTAGATGGGCAACGCCAAAAGCTACTAACATGGGTATGGGCTGCAAGTTAAGCAATCCCATGCCCAGTATAAAAAATCCCAGTGTAAAAATAAACCGTAGTACGGCGGCCAAATAAAATATTAGAATTTCTTTACCGGGTGCAATTTCAGCTATTTCGGCTGCCGTTTTCATCCGCCGACTCGTCATCCAGACGTTGAACATGACAATGCCACCGCCGTATAAAGCCGCTTGGGCAGCCAATTGTCCTTGGTAGGCGTAAAAAGCCCATGCAACACCGGCCGTCAATAGTGCCAGTGCTCCGAGCATTTTTGAGGCGCCTTGGTAGAGTGTGCTGGTATTGTCGCTCATTGCTAAAGGTTTTTTTGAAAATACTCCAAACTTTGGAAAATTTCAGAAATAATGAAAAATATGATAAATAGGTCAGTAAAAAATCTATTCAGATTTAGTTTAGCTTTTTTCAAAAAATTGATTTTTTTGACTTCTCAAAAATCCGATTTGAGGTACTTAATTCTCATTCGTTCCAGGCGTACCTTGCACGATTTTCATAGGTAACCGTATTAAGTATATATCAAGATGCTACTATTTTGGCACCCAAATTTGGCAACGGCGGAGATTGTCATGAAAAATGAAAATGATTAATTGCGAGTAGATAATTTGGCTAAAAATTTAATCTCAAAATAACGAGATCATTTTTACCTATTTTTCGTTTCTTCCTTATGGCTAGGAATGTTTCTAAAAATGTGGTAATAAATAAGTTAAAGTAAGAATAATTTTTCCAAATAGGTTCTTGCAAAACTCATCCAAGGAAGGCGAACATGATTACACGGATTTAAGGATTTTCAGGATTCATATTTGAAATATTTTATAGTTATAGATTTTCAGAAAAAAGTTTGCTGAATTGAATGGGCCATCCATTATGGAATATAAATCTTTTTAATAAGTTATCTTTATAGGTTTGAGAAGATTGGATTTTTTTCGGAAAAGTAAGCCATGTTTGCACTTTTGTCTGTGGTTTAAGAGGCTAATACATAGTCCACCGAAAGCGCGTAAATACCTCAAAAAAATCAGATATTTAAAAATATCTGTGCATAGAGTAGGGTTTCACCAGGGGATCGATACATTGGGGCGTTGGAAGTTTTTTTTCTGAAAGTGCAGCGGTGGGTTTCGTTGTACTATAGTCCCGGTCGTATGGCTTGGTACTTAAAAAAAAACGATGTTATAGTAATATTCTTATAAAAATATTCGAGATAAATTAAATTATTCGTCGGGTGGGATTGCTAAGTGCCAGGATTTTTGGTAATGGAACGAGCCTTATCGCCCGCTTGCCCACTAAATATTCCTTATTTTTAACCTGATGAGTCCTTTTGCTTACGCTCAAAATGGTACAAAAATATAGGAATGTTTCTATAAAAGAATAGGATTGGTTAGGTAAGTTTAATTGTCGGCCTCTTTTGGAAATAGGCTTCCAACATTACGTGAAGAATATCCGATACGTCTAATTTTTAGGGCACCAAATAGTGTTTTTAACGATCACCAAGACGTTTATGCGCTCTAAGAACTCCATCACTACCCATAATGGAATCTCCATAACGAACATCACCACGTTTATCCACATGAGCCGGTAATAACGAACCTAGAAGTTCTCTACCATCCACATTTCTCAATGATGGAACGAAACTCAGTCTCATTTTTAATGTATAATTGTCATGTAAGAGATTTGTCAACTCAATAAATTTGTTTTCCGCAGTTGCAAAATAATTTTTCTTAAAATATATGAACGGGTACTTATTAGGGCATTAACCAGATATCTTGGTTTTGACAGTTGGGAGGCTTTGTTTGATTTTATGATGGTTAAATTGGAGATTCCCACCCAGAAGAAATCATGAAATTTGATACCAGATAAAAAAACTCATCATTTCGATTGAGATTTGAATAAATTACTTAGCAAATAGGCATATTTAGCTGGGTTGGGTGTCTTTTGATCGACAATTTTGAAAATCATCTCAAAAAGACCTAAAATCTCAAAATGTTTCCATAAGGTGTCAAGTGAGTTTGATTATACTGTCCACCGTCACAATTTTCGCTTTTTATCGTTTGAAAAATTCCGTTAATACCCTTATGTTCAATGAGGAAAACGCCATTTAAAAAAGCTCAATTGATGGCCGTGCTGAATTTAACGGGTTATTTGACGGAATTGGCCAAAAATAAACCTAAAAGAACCGCACCCAAATGAAAAACTCTAGTTTTGAAGGTTCGGAGAACAAAAATGGATAATCAACATGACAAGCTGTTGATAATCGATGATGATCAAGAATTTAGTGGATTAGTCAAGGATTACTTAATTACCAAAGGATTTGAGGTTGCCACGGTTTACGATGGCAATACTATGATTCGATATTTGGATGAACATTCGGTTGATTTATTTCTTCTTGATGTTATGTTACCAGGTAAAGATGGATTATCACTGGCACAGTGGTTACGCATGGAGGCTTATCAACAACCTATCATCATGATCTCATCCGTTGCAAAAGAAGAGACGGATTGTGTTGTAGGTTTAGAAATAGGTGCCGATGATTATCTAATTAAACCAGTGGGTTTGAAAGAATTATCGGCACGCATCAGATCGGCTTTGCGACGTTATATTGGACAATTAACTCAATCTAGCCAATCCAAAAAGAAAAGTATTTATACCTTTGGGCCTTTCACCTTCAACACGAAACTTCATCGTTTGACGAAAAATAATATTGTCATCAATCTTACCCCGGCTGAATATAAACTTTTGCAAACTTTTGTCACTCACCCAAATCAAGTATTGAGTCGATATAGGTTACTGAATTTGATAAAAGGTTATGAATACTTGCCGCAAGATCGTAGCGTTGATGTCGTTGTGAGTCGTTTAAGAACGAAAATTGAGACTAATTCAAGTACACCAAATTATATTCGCACAATTTGGGGCGAGGGATATTTATTTTCTCCGTTAGAACTATAGGAGTTACGGGCATAAAAGGAATTAACAAATGTCTTCATCATAGATACCCTTATTCAACATTAGCAAGTTAATAGATATCTTTGTTAAATAGAATTATATCTAAGGTTGACAAGAGCGGCAACTAATCTCCATGTTAAACCGTCGTTTTTATGTTTACCTCGGTAAACCTCTTTTTTGCTCCGAAAAATATTTTCAATCAAAATACGTCTTTTTGAAAGTGCTTTATTATGAGTTTTAGCTTCATCTGTATGAGGTATTTTCTTTTTCATGGGTATCACCGAATTTTCATGAAACTTATTCAAACCTTGATACCCTGAATCTGCAAGGAGTTCGGAGTTTGGATGTATCAAAACCTCACTTTCTTTGAATATCGAAAAATCATGTTGTTTACCTTTAGCGCAATCAACAGATAAAATTTCTCCAATGGTAGAAGCATTATATTTTAGAAAGGATTTTTTTTTAGGATGACAGAGCGTTTTTTTGAATAAAATCCGTTATAAAATATAATCCTGGTAGTTCTAACAGACCGAAAAAAAAACCATGTCCAGACACCTAATTCAAAACTATTACACCGAACTCGAAAAACTCATCCAATACGGTGGCTCCCGTAAAGAAACGACTATTCGTGAGGCGTTTAAAAATCTACTGAAGAGTTATTGCGAAAGCCAACAGTTGATTTTAATTCCCGAATTAGAATATCGCACCCAATATGGCACCACCGTCTATCCCGATGGCACCGTCAAAGATGCGCTGCGCCTAGCTTGGGGCTATTGGGAAAGCAAGGATATTGAGGATGATTTAGACCAAGAAATCCAAGCCAAATTCGCTAAAGGCTATCCGTCCGATAATATTTTGTTTGAGGATTCGCAAACCGCCGTGTTAATTCAAGGTGGGCAACAAGTGCAGCGCGTGTCGATGCGAGAGGCGGATAAGTTAGAGGCGGTGCTGACACAGTTTCTCCGCTATGAACGTGCCGAAGTCGGTGATTTTCGGCAAGCCATTGAACGGTTTAAAGCGGATTTGCCCGATGTTCTAAAAACCTTACGCCAAATGTTGGAGAAAACCGCTAAAACCAATAAACCGTTTAAGGCAGCCTTCAAAGGCTTATTGACGCTGTGTCAAGACTCAATCAATCCGAAAATCAACGCGTTTGATATTCGGGAGATGATTATTCAGCATATTCTGACCGAAGATATTTTTTTAACCGTGTTTAATGAGGCTAAGTTTCATCAAGAAAATATCGTGGCACGTCATTTAGAAACAGTTGCCAATACCTTTTTTACCGGCAAACTTCGCCGTGATACACTGAAATCTATTGACAGTTACTATGCCGTGATTCGGCGCGAAGCGGCCAATATTGCGAATCACCATGAAAAACAAAAGTTTCTCAAAGTGATTTATGAAAACTTCTATAAAACCTATAACCCCAAAGCGGCGGATAGGTTGGGCATCGTCTACACGCCCAATGAAATCGTCCGCTTTATGATTGAAAGCACCGATTATCTGCTCGAAAAGCACTTTAATCGGTTGTTAGCCGATGACCAGGTAGAAATTCTCGATCCAGCCACCGGCACCGGTACCTTTATCACCGAACTGATTGAATACTTGCCAAAAAATCGGCTCCGTGCTAAATATCTGAATGAAATTCATGGCAATGAAGTAGCCATTTTGCCCTATTACATTGCCAACCTGAATATTGAATATACTTATCAGCAAAAAATGGGCGAATATGAAGCGTTTTCACATATCTGTTTTGTCGATACATTGGACAATTTAGGCTTTGAGCATAGCTATCAAAATCAACAAAAAACTTTGTCGCTTGGCTTAGGAGAAGAAAATGCGGCGCGGATTCAAGCCCAAAATAAGCGTAAAATTTCAGTGATTATCGGCAATCCGCCTTATAATGCCAATCAAAAAAATGAAAACGACAACAATAAAAACCGTGACTATCCAGAAATAGACACCGCAATTAAGCGCACCTACATTGCCAATAGCACCGCCCAGAAAACCAAACTTTATGATCAATATGCACGGTTTTTTCGCTGGGCGAGTAACCGTTTATCCGAAAATGGGATTTTAGCATTTATCACCAACGCCTCTTTTATAGAAGCACGGACTTTTGATGGCTTTAGAAAAGTAGTTGCCCAAGAATTTAACGACATTTATCTGGTCGATTTAGGCGGCGATGTCAGAAAGAATCCGAAACTTTCCGGCACCAAAAACAATGTGTTTGGCATTCAAACCGGCGTTGCAATATCATTTATGATAAAGCGACAAGGTGCGACATCGTGTCAAATTCATTATGTCCGCCGCCCAGAATTGGAAATAGCCGCTGACAAACTGGCTTTTCTTTCCAGCACTCCGTTTAACAAAATGGATTTTGAGCATATTGTGCCGGATAAAAATCACAATTGGCTCAACATGACTGACAATGATTTTGAGGA
>Ga0233403_10000091_pt1 | contig 37480 bp, 28 predicted proteins | sample Na_oxic_1_MG_FD_179866 | JGI IMG/M metagenome (GOLD analysis project Ga0233403, IMG submission 179866) | Seawater microbial communities from Saanich Inlet, British Columbia, Canada - Na_oxic_1_MG | ecosystem: Environmental > Aquatic > Marine > Inlet | place: Canada: British Columbia | collected...
CACAAGGCCCGCCAATTTGATCTAAATTATGTGGCTTTGGATGGCGATATTGCCTGTATGGTCAATGGTGCCGGCTTAGCAATGGCAACGATGGATGTGATCCAAATCCAAGGCGGTGAACCGGCGAATTTTCTTGATGTAGGTGGTGGTACGACGGCTGAAAAAGTGACAGAGGCTTTTAAAATTATTTTATCCGACTCCAAAGTCAAAGCCATTTTAGTCAACATTTTTGGCGGTATTGTCAGATGTGATTTGATTGCTGAAGGCGTGATTCATGCGATTTCTGAAACGGGTACCCAATTACCCGTTGTGGTCCGTTTAGAAGGCACTAACGTTGAAAAAGGAAAAGCCCTGTTAAAAGATAGTGGTTTTTCTATCACCTCCGCCGATAATTTGGATGAGGCGGCTAAAAAAGTCGTTTCAGCAGCGAAAGGTTAATAAAATGAGTATATTAGTTGATGCAGATACCAAAGTAATTTGTCAAGGATTCACCGGCAAACAAGGCACTTTTCACTCTGAACAATGTATCGCCTACGGGACCAAATTAGTCGGTGGGGTTACGCCCGGACGCGGTGGACAAACGCACCTAAATTTACCCGTTTTTAATACTGTTCGTGAAGCGGTAGAAAAAACCGGAGCCACAGTCAGTATGATATATGTGCCAGCCGCATTCGCCGCAGATGCGATCTTAGAAGCGGCGAACAGTGGTATTCAACTCATTGTTTGTATTACTGAAGGCATTCCAGTATTGGATATGCTCAAAGTCAAAACCGCACTCACTGATCATTATCCACAAGTGCGCTTAATTGGGCCCAATTGTCCCGGCATTATCACACCAAATGGATGCAAAATCGGCATTATGCCTGGTTTTATTCATCAACGAGGACGCATTGGCATCGTCTCGCGTTCTGGTACTTTAACTTATGAAGCCGTCGCCCAAACCACGCAAAATGGTTTAGGACAAAGCACTTGTATTGGTATGGGGGGTGACCCCATTCATGGTATGGATTTCATTGACTGTCTCAAATTATTTGAACAAGACCCACAAACTGAAGGCATCGTCATGGTAGGAGAAATCGGCGGTACTGATGAGGAAGCCGCCGCCAGTTATATCAAAAGTGCAATCACTAAACCAGTGGTTGCCTATATTGCCGGCGTAACTGCCCCGCCGGGTAAACGTATGGGCCATGCTGGGGCTATCATAGCCGGCGGTAAAGGGACTGCACAAGAGAAAATAGCAACCCTCGAAGCAGCCGGGGTCAGTGTCGCACGAAATCCCGCCGAGATAGGACAACGAATTTTGAAACACCTCTCATAGATTATTTATTTAACTCATGTTACGCACAATGCTTCCAAAAAGCTTGATTCTTGATTTCAAAAAAAATATTTCCTAACTGAGGCTATTTTTAGAACCACGATCTCTCCCTCCCCCTAACCCCCTCCCGCTGGGAGGGGGGACCGCCCGGTGGAGATTTCCAATTCATGAGAAATTAAAAATCATATATTATATAATAATTTATAATCTTTGCTAGGTAGCCGAAAAATGCCAATGAGCGGTCCCCCCTCCCAGCGGGAGGGGGTTAGGGGGAGGGAGAGATCGTGGTTCTAAAAAATACCTCAAGAAGAAGAATGCGTAACATGAGTTATTTAATGAAGAGAGATAAATAATCTTGACGAAGCGATTATGGCACTATTTTATCCAAAATAAATTTTGGATTCTTTTAACATCTGATTTTTGGCTACAAAATTTATTTTGGACCCTTTTAAGGTAAGGTGATAAGCACAAAAAACATCCATAATTGTCCAGCAAAAAATACTATATTCTTGGAGAAATAGTATTTTTTTGTTTGATAATATTTTTTGCTTTCCGCCTTAGTACTGGCACAATTTGCATTAAAGTTCAATTTATGGCGAACTTGAATGATTTTTAAATTTCACCCACTTCATTTCTGACTCCCGTGACAAAGACCACTAGAGATAAAATTTAAACCAGAATTAAGATTGGTGAGTAATATCATTATGAAAACAAAAATTTTTCTGTTAGGGGTAGTCATTTTATCCGTTGGTTTGATTTGGTTAGCGTACCATGACTATTTTAAGCAATACGGATCATCCATACATATTGCTTTTGCCGGTCCATCGGATAAAGAATCCGCGGGTAAACTCATGACTCAAGCTATTGAATTATATTTTGATAAAATTAATCGAAAAGGAGGAATTAATGGCAAAAAAATAGAACTAAAAAAATTTGATGACCAGAATGATGCTAACATCGCCCGTCTTAAAGCCATTCAAATCGTCGAACAAAATGAGGCCCTTGCTGTCATTGGACATTGGTACAGTTCTGCTTCAATCAGTGCGGGTGAAATTTACAAAGACAGTGGAATTCCGGCTATCACCCCCGGTTCCGCTAATATAAACGTTACTCTGGATAATGAATGGTATTTTCGGAATATTTATAATGCCACAGCATCTGGCCAATTTCTCGCCAATTACGTCAAAAATGTCTTTAAACAAAATAATGTCAGTATCATTAATGAACAAGCAGCTTATGGTTCCTATTTAGCAAACGTATTTGAAAAAGAAAGTAAAAAATTGAATATGACCGTCCAAAAACGATGGCAATATAACAATAATAATAAGGACTTAAATGATAAGCGCTTAGATGATATTTTTGTAACAATCGTTAATGAACTGAGTTTAATCAAAAAAGAAGCCGGGATTATTTTTCTGGCCGTCAAAGCCAAAGAAGGCGTTAAATTAGTCCAATTAATCAAAGATGCCGGCATTCAAAATATTATTATCGGCGCTGATTCCTTATCAGAAGATACTTTCCGTAATGGGTTTGATCATTTTTCGATTTCAAAAGACCATCCTGGTTTTTATACGAATGATATTTACGTCGCAACACCTCTGATATTTGATACTGCTAATGAAAAAGCGCAACAATTTAAGGAAGAATATCAAGCCAAATATGATGAAATACCGGATTGGTCAGCCGCTTATGCTTATGATACCGCTATGGTTCTCGTTGAAGCGATCAAACGGGCCGAAATTCAAGGTACTTCAAAAACACTTCCAGCAGATCGACAGAAGATAAGAGACACCCTAGCAAATTTCACCAATATTTATGATGTTGTCGAAGGAACAACGGGCCCTAACTATTTTGATCATAATCGAGACGCACAAAAACCGGTTTCAATTGGTGTTTATAAACGTAAAAATTTGGTTTCTGCTTTAAATCAATTACAAGTGGTGCGTAATCCTAATGAAATAAGTAATCTAAAAACTGCACGCCAAACAGAACGAGTGTTACTTTTTAACGACAAATATATGTATAAAACCAATGTAGTTTATGTTGGTTTAAAATTTATTGAAATTACTGATATTGACATCAAAAATTTACAATTTATCTTAGATTTTAAATTATGGTTCCGATTTTTTGGTGAATTTGATCCGTCTGATATCGAATTTATTAATGCGCTTGATAGTAAAGATATCCATCAGCAATTGAAAACACCGCTAGAAAAGAAGATTAAGGACAACATTAAGTACTACGTTTATCGACTCAAAGGCCGCTTTCGGATCGACTTTTTGCCCAATTATTATACCTATAAACAACACGTTGTTGGTGTCAGTTTTCGTCATCGTGTACTCACCCGCAACAATCTCATTTATGTCACTGACGAAGTAGGAATGGGAATACTAGCAACAGAAGCATCTTTGCTAGAAAGATTAACCAAAAATCATGTTTTAAACCCGAAAGAAAGCTGGTTTATGAATCGCGTTTGGTTTTTCCCCAAAATTATTAAAGAATATTCTGCTGGTGATCCAGATTATCTTAATGTACCCCAAGGAAAGATTGAATATTCTCTATTTAATGCGGCTATTCAAATTAAAAAAGACCAACTCACTTTACGAGGATTGATTCGATATGAATATGCCTATCATTTGATGGTATTAAGTGGTCTTATCTTTGTTCTACTAACGTTTATTGGTAAGAAGCAGACATTTTCTAAATTGATTTGGTTTTTTCAGGTTATTTTTGCGTTTCTGTTGTTGTTGTCCGGAGAAATTATTTTTGCTGAGTGGCTGGCAGAAAATACCACCGTTTCTCAAATGAAGTATATTATCAAAATATTTGATATACTGTGGTGGTTAATACCAGCATTTCTCGCTCACATTGCCTCAGAACGCTTTTTATGGGAACCTTTAGAAGACAAAATTGGTGCTTTACCCAATATCATACGCCACTTTTTTGCACTGTTGATTTACTTTTTTGCACTGATTGGCATTATTGTTTTTGTCTATGAACAGCAATTTACCAGCTTACTTGCAGCATCGGGTATGATTGCTATGATTGTTGGCTTAGCCATTCAAATTAATATTTCAAATGTTTTTTCCGGGATTGTCATTAATATGGATCGCCCTTTTAGACTGGGTGATTGGGTAAAAATAGCTCAATTTGATGAAGGAGAAGTCATTGACATTAATTGGCGAGCCACTCGACTTCTTGGCAGAAACGGTTGTATGCTTAGTATTCCCAATAGCATAGCTGCTGAAGCTGCTATTTTAAATTTTCACTATCCCACTCAAATGTATTGGTTATGGCCGACTGTTTATGTCCATCCAAGATATTCCCCAATACAAATAAAAAAGATACTTCTTGATGCTTTGTTATCATCAAACCAAATTCTCCAGGAACCTGCACCAATTGTAATTTTTACTGGTATTAATGAATGGGCAGCAAGTTATTGGATTGCGTTTTGTGCTGACAGCTATGCTAATAAATATTTCATTTTAGAAGATGTGTGGACACGAGTTTGGTTTCATCTATCCCGTGCTGACATTGCACCTGCTGTTATGCGTCAGGAAATAAGTCTTTTTAAAGGAGAACACTCAGTAGAACTTTCTAAGGACATTCAAACAACTGAGCTACCGTATTTACTTCCAATACGAGAATCGTTAGAAAGAAAGTGATTTAAACCTCTTTCATTGACAAAAATTTATAATTCACCTGACGTAACCAGCAAATTATGTAGGTAAACAAAAGTATTTTTTTCTAAAAATACTATTTCTTTAAGAAATAGCATTTTTCACTTCTTCAAAATGTTAAAAGATTTTTTGTATATCTATCATTATGAACATGTCATTTCGAGCGAAACGAACTTTTTTTTGAGATTGATCTCGCGTTTCGAGCGAAATGATAATTTTGAAGCACTATGCGTAACATGAATGAATAACAAAAACACATTTTTAATGACACTCAAGTAGAGTAAAAAATTATGAAATTAAACATTTTTATGTTAGCTGTTGTGGTTTTATGTGTATTATTTTGGACAATCTATAAATATTCTCAAACCGAATCCGAAGATATTTATATTGCTTTTATTGGACCTATGTCCGGCGACGGTGCTGCGGCTGGAAAAATTATGACACAAGCCATTGAATTATATTTGGAGGAAATCAATAGCAAAGGTGGTATCCTCAATGGTAAAAAAATCAAACTCATTACTTTTGATGACAAAAACGATTGTAATGGTCAAGCAAAAAACGAAGCAATGAGAATTGTTGAAGAAAATGAAGTGCTTGCGGTTATAGGCCACTGGTATAGCTCATGTTCTATTACTGGTGGGCAAGTTTACAAAAAATATGGTATGCCAGCCATAACCCCTGGTTCTGTTGCTGTCAAAGTAACTCAAGATAACGAATGGTATTTTAGAAATATATATAGTGCGAGTGCGAGTGGCCAATTTTTAGCCCATTATGTCAAAAATGTCTTGCAGTTAAATAAAGTGACTATTGTTCATGATGATAGTGGTTACGGTTCTTACCTGGCTGAAGTTTTTGAATCTGCCATTGAAGAATTAAATATGGAGGTCACTAATAAATGGGATTTTGTAACCAAAGATAAAAATTTGAAGAGTATTTTTGGAAGTATTGTTGAACAATTAAAGCAAAATAAAGAGCAAGCTGGTGCTATTTTGTTAGCAGTACAAGCCAAGGAGGCGGTAGAGCTCGTCAAATTAATCAAAGATGCTGGTATTCAAAATCCTATTGTCGGTGGTTCCAGTTTTTCTGAGCAGACTTTTAACTTTGATCAATTTCCAAAAGAGAAAGCGAATAGGGGCCATTATACTAATGATATTTATGTGGCAACACCATTAATATTTGATACTGCTAATCAAAAAGCTCAAACATTTAAAGACGAATATCAAAATAAATATCCAAATGAGACACCAGATTGGTCAGCGGCTTATGCTTATGACAGTGCCATGGTACTTATTGAAGCGATGAAGCGGGCCAAGATTACCGGTAAGCCTGCCAACCGTCAAACTGAGCGCCAAAAAATCCGCGAAGTGTTATCAGGCTTGCTCAATGTTCATGACGCACCTGAGGGTACCACCGGTTTCAATTATTTTGATCACAACCGCAATGCCCAAAAACCGGTGGCCATTGGCGTGTATAAAAATAAAGAGATTGTTTCTGCTTTGACTCAATTTCAAGTCATGCGTAATCCCAATGAAATTACTGATTGGGATACGGCACTTCAAGAAGGACGTGTTTTGGAAATTGATGATAAGAAAATGTACAAAACTAATGTGGTCTATACAGGGATAAAAATTAATAAAATTAGTGAATTTAAGGAGGATAATTTAACTTTTGAACTAGATTTTCATTTGTGGTTTCGATTCTCAGGGAATTTTGATCCCCAACAGCTTGAATTTCTCAATGCGATAGACCCAGATGGGATTAAAAAACAATTAGAAAAACCGCTGGAAGAGAAAGAAAAAGGCCAAACGACCTATCGTGCTTATCGAATTAAGAGCACTTTTCGAGCGGATTTTATTTCCACTCATTATGCTTATAAACAACATCAACTCAGTGTTAGTTTTCATCATCAATCTCTTACCAGAAACAACTTGATTTATGTGACAGATGTATTGGGTATGGGAAACACCCAAGAAATGTCTTACGAATTGAAAACAAATAAAGTGTTGAATCCAACATTAGGTTGGTCTGTTGAAAAAATTGCTTTTTTCCAGGCTATTGCCGAAAGATATTCATTGGGTGATCCTGATTATCTCAATGTACAAAATGGCAAAGTGGAATATTCTCAGTTTAATGTAGTCGTTCACATTAAAAGAAATGAATTAACGCCAAGAGGAAAAATTGATCCAAAATATGCTTATTATCTAATGATTTTAAGCAGTATTTTCATATTATTGCTTAATATTATTTCTAAAAAATTTAGAAAGTGGTCTAAATGGGTTTGGTTTTTCCAAGTTATTTTGGCCATTATTTTACTGTTGTCTGGTGAAATACTGTTGGTAAAGTGGCTGGCTGAGGAAATTGGTGCTTATAACATGAAATTTGTTATTCGCATCTTTGATATTTTATGGTGGATAATCCCGGCTTTCTTGATAAATATGGCTTCTGAAAGTTTTATCTGGACACCACTAGAAGAAAAAAGTGGCCGCCTCATCCCCAACATCGTTCGGCTTTTTTTGGCATTCATCATATACTTTATGGCTATCGTGGGCATCATAGCCTTTGTGTATGATCAGCAACTCACCAGTATCTTAGCAACCTCTGGTGTTATAGCCATGATTATTGGTTTGGCGATTCAAATTAACATATCCAATATTTTTTCTGGAATTGCGATTAACATAGAAAGGCCATTTAGAATTGGTGACTGGGTAAAAATCGGTGAATTTGACGAAGGTGAAATAGTAGACATTACTTGGCGAACCACGCGGCTGAAAACTAGGGCTGAATGTATTTTAAGTATACCCAATAGTATGGCATCAGAATCGCCGATTCTTAATTTCTGTTATCCAGATGATGTTTATTGGTTGTGGCCAACTGTCTATGTTCATCCCATGCATCCACCAGCTCGCGTCCGAAAAATTTTACTTGATGCTCTGTTATCAGCCGAAAAAGTGCTTAAGGACCCGGCCCCAGTAGTTCTGTTTACTGGTATTAATGAATGGGCCGCTAGTTATTGGATAGCTTTTTGTGCTGATGATTATGGCGATAAAAACTTTATTTTAGAAGATGTTTGGACACGAGTTTGGTTCCATCTTAATCGTGGTGGTATTACACCAGCAGTACAAAGGCAAGAAATTCACTTATTTAAAGGGGTTAAAGAAAGAGGGGGAGAAGAAGCCACTAAACCACTGACCCTATTACAGGAAGTGGATATTTTTAAACCTTTTTCCGACGATGCTAAACTTCATCTTAGCAAACAAATTCGTCGTCATCGGTTTAACCCAGGTGATACTATTGTGCAACAAGGAGATGCTGGCGATTCTTTATTTATTATTGTTGAAGGTGTGGTTAGCGTATTGGTGCAAACGGATGACGGCAGAACCAAGGAAGTTGCTCGTTTAGGTGCTGGAAACTTTTTCGGTGAAATGGCCCTTTTAACCGGTGAAGAGAGAATGGCTACTGTAAAAGCATTGGTTGACACTTATGTGTTTGAATTAACTAAAGCGGATATTAGACCTTTGATTGCCGAACAACGTGAAGTATCCGAGCTAATCAGTCAAATATTAACTCGACGTTATCATGCGACTCAATCTGTTAAGACACACGTTGAGGAAGATGGTGAGATTGAGAAAGAAGCTGTTTATAAACGGTTTCTTAACCGAATTGAACAATTCTTTGGATTAAAAGAAGAACAGTAAATGATAAGCCGGCAATAGGGTGATGATAAAGTCGATTGCTGATGGAGGATGTACTGATTCATGGTGGGAAAGCGAGCAGATAGGTAAGGGATATCCAAAAAAATAAATTAAAAATAAATTCTACCAATAAGCAAAGCATAACTCGACTTAAATCAATGTCGGGTTACGCTTCGCTAACCCAACCTACAGATCAATGCCACCTTCGTTAAGGATTTTAATTGGGGTAACCACAAGGGATTACCCCTACAAATCATGATCTTATGTAGGGGCAATCCTTTATGGTTGCCCTTAATGGCATTGGACCTACAGATACCTCACCTCAGCAAGGATTACTTTCAATGTCGGGTTACGCTTCGCTAACCCGACTTACAGATACATCAGCAAGGATCACATAGAAATCCCAAACACTTATGAAAAATATTAAACGCTATAACGCTATAACGCTATAACGCCGTAACGCTATAACGCCGTAACGCATTAAACTCAAAAACTCTATGATGTTTTCAGAACTTATTCCTCTTCAGATTTTTCCCCCTGGTAGCCTGTCCAGTTCGATTATTACGACAGTATGGATTGGCATTTTTGTGGTAGCTTTTTTTAATTTGCGTTTTGGTTGGGTACTTTCCGGTTTAGTTGTACCCGGTTATGTTGTACCGCTGTTAATTCTCAATCCCTGGTCAGCCATTGTCATTATCGCAGAAGCTATCGTTACCTATCTAATAGTTTGGTTTGTTTCAGAATTTCTCTCACGATGGGGCCCTTGGTGTAATTTCTTTGGGCGTGATCGTTTTCTCGCTCTCGTGCTAACGAGTGTATTAGTACGAGTTGTTTTTGATGGTTGGCTATTGCCTTTGATAGGAGAATTCTTCATTCATCGCTATGGTTTAGCTTTCGATTATCAAAATCAACTGCATAGTTTTGGTCTGATTATAGTGGCTTTAATAGCCAACCAATTTTGGAAATCTGGTTTAGTACGTGGATTCATTCCGTTATTAACTTCTTTAGCTATCACTTATCTGATTGTCCGGTTTGGATTGATGGAATTAACTAATTTCACTATCAGCAATCTAAGCTATATGTATGATGATTTAGCGGTTTCTATGTTATCGGCTCCTAAAGCTTATATTATTTTAATCACAACCGCATTTATCGCTTCCCGGATGAATCTTATCTATAGCTGGGATTTCAACGGTATTCTCATTCCAGCCCTGTTAGCTTTGCAATGGTATCAACCCTATAAAATATTGACCTCATTTGCCGAAGCCTTTATTATTTTGTTGATCGCACACTTGGTACTCGCTACCCCATTGTTTAAATCTATGACTATAGAAGGAGCCCGCAAACTCTTGCTGTTTTTTAATATTGGCTTTATCTACAAAATTGCATTGGGTTATTTCCTACTTTGGTATATGCCGACTGTCAAATTTACCGACTATTACGCCTTCGGTTATTTACTCTCCACGCTTATCGCTGTCAAAATGCACGATAAACAAATTGCTTTGCGGATGACTCGTACCATTGTACAAATTTCTCTGGTTGGTGTTTTGATAGCCAGTATTTTTGGCTTTTCTATGAAGCTCATGTCTAAGTGGTTAAATCCACCACCACCCACCAACACATTTCCCATTCCCCATGTCAATCTGCTGCCACAAACGGAATTCATGGAACTCATTTCTCTTGATAAAATTCACTTATATAAAGGTCGTATACCAAATAGTTATATAGAACCACGTGTTCAAGAGATTGATGCGTTTCAAAATGGATTAGAAAAATTATTGGCATATCAACAATATCAAGAAGAAATGTTGTTAAAACAAGCCGCGCTCTATTTTGCTCAGGTAAAATATCAAACTCTATTAATACAGGAACGTTATATTTATCTGAGAGAAATTCCGCCGGTACGTGGTTGGGGAATTTATTTGCTTGATTTAAAAGCTGATAATCCGCTATTAATCGAAATACCTGCACCACTTGATGAAGCGGGTATTTTTGAAGTGGGTACTATCCTATTTAGGCGTATGCAAGGTTATGCGCTTGCCATTGCCGGGTCCGCTAGGGAGGCCAATCGAAATGGTGCTTCAGATATGTTGACCAATACGCAAAGCTTTTTTCAAACCTTTCATAGAACATTAGCATACCAAGATGTGCTACAAGTACGAGCTTATACTCCTAGAATATTGCCGGTTTTGCGGGAAACCTTCCCAACTCGTTTCCAAAAAAACGCTAGTAGTCTTTGGGTAAAACGTGCTTTACCTTCTGGACTGGATTTAGCTTTATTAGAACAATTGATTGACCACTATCTCATTGAATGGACGACGGCACCTTTTCCTAATATACAACAAGCTTTCACGGAGAAAGGTTTTACCGAATTGTTTCTTAGCCAAAATGATGTTACCAAACTATTACTGAGCGAAGTTGATCCTTCTGCCTTCTCTTTAACTGTGAGTGAGCAAGGCATTGAAGATGCACTACCACAATGGATATCATCAGATAAAATCGCTGCCAAAAACAGCAATCTCTATATTCCACCCACTGCCGAAGAATTGTTATTTTTTGATCTGGAGTTATTAACACCGTTGTTGAGAGTGATACAAACCGAATATAAAGCAGCCAGTTCTTGGAGCCAACAGGGGTTAAAACAATTACAGCTATTAGCTAGTGTAGCTACCAATATGGGCTATCGTTTGATGCGCTATCAAATATCAAAGACGCAACAAGAATATCTGATTCTCGAAGAACAAAGTCAATCGCGTCGATATTGGGGCACTTATGTATTTCGTTTGGAAACCAGTCAAAATTATATACTTCAAGTGCCACGCCCAATTTACGATGCTAATAGTTTTGAATACGCAGTTGCCTTGTTTGAGCGTTTACAAGCTAAGGTATTGTTAATTGGTGGTACGCATCCGGCGGCTAATTTGGATGGCAGTTCTGATTTAGTGAGACATAGCAATGTAAAGAGTCTTTTTAATTTGATGAATCAAGTCGTTATGCGGGAAATGAAGTATGAACCCATGTTGGTTATTCAAACACGGACTTTTAGTCGTGATGAGAACGCAAAATCGTTGCCAAAGGCTGATATTTTATTGGCGTTTGATAAAGGACTTGCTTCCCAGCGTAGCTTGAATCCACTGGGGAAACGCTTATTTCAGCTACTCACACATGATGGTTTGAACATTCAATTTGTCAGTGGTGAAGCAAGTACAGCGGGTTATGAAGTAAACGATTTACCTCAAGCATTATATCTTGATGCCACCTTAAATAAGGAATTGGCTATTCTGTGGTTATCGCCAACAATTAAGGAATTAAAGCTGCCAGGTTTTTAAGAGGGAAAATTTGGAAAAATCAAAGCGAAGCTTTGTTTTTTGGTTTCCTAACTTTGTTTCGATAGATTTACTCAACACGGAAACAAATTTAACTTCTCTAATGAGGTTGGTGGTGAAGTGCTGAAAATCAGGTTTTTTGTTGGGCCAAAAATTGATCCTGTTTTTGTTCCATTCAACAAAAACAATCAGTTAAGGGAGTTCCAAACAAATCATTCTTCCAAATACAAGAAATCCTATTTCTTAAAGAAATAGGATTTCTGATGCTCTTAAGATTTTTGAGAAGTGAGAATTTATTTTTTGGTTTTCCCTAAAGAAGTGTTTTTCATGAACAATTAACAATTTTCATCAGTCCAGAGGTCCCCCCCGTATCGAAGGAGGAAATTAGGGGGGAAGGCATTGAAAGGGGAGGGCATTGTGAAAACCCAAACACTTATTGATTCAGGTGAAATGAAAATCAGAAATTAGCCTGAATTTGGAGATATAACCCACGTTGGTTTTGACCATGATCACTAGGAACTGCTTCAGCCGCAATATCACCAAGGTTGGCATACGCAAAGACAAATGCAAGATTTTTATTTGGAAAATGAGCAAAGAAGACATCTGACCAATCTTCTTCATTCATTCCGCCAATTTCATTATTCGGTTTCGTGCGGTATTCTACTCCAAACACAGTGTTGTCATTCAGAAATAAACCCGCTGATCCCTCAAATTGGGCGGAATAACTATCTTCGGTACTAGAACCAAATCCCAAAATCCCGATTTGATTAGCCTTAGTAGCTCGGATGGTCCCATTCACTAACAATTTTCTATCCCCCATCGGAATGATTTTGGTAGCTGCAAGGTAAAAATCAGTGCCGGAATCATCAGCACCCACAGCTTCTAAAAAACCTTCGCTGACATTGGTTTGTTTATGTTGAACTCCGAACGTAACAGCCGGCATCCCATCTGCCATCTTGAGCAGTTGCACCTTGGCTCCAAACACATTGACGTTAATTTTACCTAATCCAACCGCTCCAGTATCAAAAGTTTGGCGAGCATAAGACAAGCCAATTCGTTCAGCAAGGGCCGCTTGTATAGCAACACTGGTTAGGGTGTAATCTCCTGTGTCTACCCAAGTGAAGGATGCGGTTGGTTTCCCGCCCGTTAACAGGGCCCAAGGCACAATACCACCACCAGCTTGTCCTTCCACTTGAGTTACTGCTGCTTGAACTCCGGTAGCACACATTCCTGTGAGAGCTAAACTTAATACCACTTTTTTAAATAATTTCATAATCCTACCTTCATGGTCAGAGGGTTAATAAAAAAAAGTTGTGTTTCAATGGCAGAACATCAATTGGAAAATAATTATTATTGTGTTTTCACTCTTAGCCTTTATCCAGAAAATGCCTAAATTTTTTGTTAATAACCAATTATTATTTATACTCAAATACTCAACACACGATAAAATACGGTTTTCAGATGACCAAATAATAGAGATATCTAATGTTTATATAAAAAATTTCACGCGCAAATCACATTTTTTAGAGCATAGTGATTTAATTTTTTAATGTTAATGATAATGATAAACAAAAAATATACCAAATTCAACTATTTTTAGTAAGTCAATATTAAACATAAACTTTGTATTTATTCTCTAAAAAAATAAGCTAAAATAAATTATTCTTGAGCAAGGATTAGGCAAATTAACGGGTAAATTGCAAAATCTTGAGTATTGGTATACTCCACATGGGCATAAGTAAGGTATACATTAATCTTTTAACCTTTAACCCTCCTTATTCCCTTTTGGAAAAAGGTTAGTCTGAAAAAAAGTTCAAACCATGATTTTGAAGCCCAAAGCGAAGCTTTATAAATCAATCAGATATAAAGCGTTGCCCCATTCGGTATATAATATTGCTAAATTTAAGTAACTCATGTTATGCACCAAATTTCTCAAGTAGTGTTATTTTCGAGCATATACTGCATGTGGGCATAAATTGAACTTTTTTTTCCTATTGAGGAAGGTGGGCAATAAAAAGATTTTGTCTTCCCTCTACATAAAAAGTTTAAGTTATGCCCGCGTAGAGTCTAGCGAGAAATGACAAGCTTTTTGTACTGATGTTTGAAACATTTTGCGTAACATGAATTAGATATCTTGCATCATTAAGTAACTCATTGATTTTATTCATAGTCTTTTTTAAATAAAACTCATAAAATCAAGTAGTTAATAACTTCTTTTGCAAGAAGTCTATTAAGTCACATGAATAATTCATTAAAATTCGCTATTCGCCATAATCGTTTTTCACTTTTTACTATAAATGAGGTAATTAATTATGCCTAAGATAAAAATCATCATAGCGATAGCTATCATTACTTTTCTAATGGGTGGATGTACCCAAGATCGTTCCACGAAAGTGTACACGGCTGGGGAATCCCTTCAAGCAGAAGACGTTGAAGAAGGTGTGGTTGAAAGTGTTGAAGCAGCCACTATCAGAAAAGATGGCTCAATTGTTGGCACCGCAGGAGGTGGCATTATCGGGGCTATTGGAGGCAGTGCCCTCGGTGGTGGTAAAGGTAAGGAAATCGCGGCAGTTGGTGGGGCTATTATTGGCGGTTTGCTGGGGTCACTGATTGAAAAGGGCGTTACTGATCAAGATGCTTTGAAAATAGTCGTTAAATTGAATAGCGGTCAAAAAATCGTGATTGTGCAAGAAGCTGATGTCATTTTTCAACCGGGTGAACGAGTAAATGTTTTCAGTAGTCGGACTAATAATACGATGCGAGTTTCAAAACTTTGAGGAAGTAGCGATTTGGATGGTTGGTTTATTGAGATTGACTAACTCTAAATTGATTTAATGATAGGCATGAAAAAAGGGGTAGCTAAAAAGCTACCCCTTCAATTTTTAGAATTTTTTTATGGGCGATGCTGGATTTGAACCAGCGACCCCTGCTGTGTGAAAGCAGTGCTCTACCCCTGAGCTAATCGCCCCAATTTGATTGAGATTTTCGTATTTTAATGTATCCTTTTTGGCAAGTCAAATTTTTTTGGTGATGGGAAATGGTGAATTAATAAATCATGTTACGCATTCTTTTTCTTGAGGTATTTTTTAGAACCTCGATCTCTCCCTCCCCCTAACCCCCTCCCGCTGGGAGGGGGGACCGCCCGGTGGAGATTTTTAATTCCTGATGAATAAAAAATAATTTATCATACAATAAGTTATCATTTTTGCTACGTAGCTGGAAAATGCCGATGAGCGATCCCCCCTCCCAGCGGGAGGGGGTTAGGGGGAGGGAGAGATCGTGAATACAAAAATAGCCTCTGTTAGGAAAGATTTTTTTTGAAATGCCAGAATCAAGTTTTTTGGAAGCATTGTGCGTAACATGAGTTAATAAATTTATGTCAGGAATTAGGATTCAATGATTTGACAAGCTCATCAACCTAAAACCCGAAATTAAACTGCCAGCTTTAGACATTCAAATTTCAGGTATTATTAAATCCTGACGGTTAAAAGTGGGGGAAATCAGCCAAAATTTATTTTGGCTAGCTTATCGTTTTAATCACTCCTAGAAATGACAATAATGACAGAATAGTTGACTTTTGAAGAAATATTGTGCGTAATATGAATTCACCATTCACCATTCACCATTCACCATTCACCATTCACCATTCACCATTCACCATTCGCCATTAATTTCGCTTAATTATAATGACAGTTCGCACTCGTTTTGCGCCTAGCCCAACTGGCTATTTACATATTGGCGGTGTTCGCACGGCTTTATTTTCATGGTTATATGCTCGCAAACACGGTGGGCAATTTATTTTACGCATTGAAGACACGGATCGTGAACGTTCTACAGAAGAATCCGTTAATGCTATTCTTGAAGGGATGGCATGGCTCGGTTTGCAACCCGATGAAGGGCCCTTTTACCAAACGCAACACTTTGATCGTTATCGTCAAATTATTGAACAATTGTTAGCCGAAGGCAAAGCTTATTATTGTTATTGTTCCAAAGAACGCATAGAAAAAGTACGGGCTGGACAACTCGCACATAAACAAAAACCACGTTATGATGGTCATTGTCGTCATCTCACCAAGCCACCGTCGCCTGACATTAAAGCGGTGATTCGTTTTAAAAATCCACCGGTTGGAGAAGTGGTGGTTCGTGATTTAATCAAAGGCACGGTAATTTTTAATAATAATGAATTGGATGATTTAATTATTGCTCGCTCCGACGGGACACCCACTTATAATTTTACGGTGGTTGTCGATGATTGGGATATGCAAATTACCGATGTGATTCGTGGCGATGATCATTTAAATAATACCCCTCGCCAAATCAATATTTTAGAAGCGTTAGGCGCAAAAATACCGCAATATGCTCACGTACCGATGATTTTGGGCAGTGATGGACAACGGTTATCTAAACGACATGGTGCCGTTAGTGTGACAAGTTATAAGGAAGAGGGTTATTTGCCCCATGCCTTACTTAATTACTTAGCACGTTTAGGATGGTCATACGGCGATCAGGAAATATTTTCGTTATCAGAAATGATAGATTTGTTTGACATCAGTACCGTGCATAGTTCTGCTGCTAGTTTTGATCCAGAAAAATTATTATGGTTAAATCAACACTATATTAAAACCGGCAATCCTGACGAATTGGCAAAACATTTGCAAAGTCACTGTAGCCAGTTAAAAATAGATACCACGCAGGGTCCACCGTTATCCGATATTGTTAAAATCCAAGCGGAACGCGCTAAAACTTTAATAGAAATGGCCCAAAAAAGTCGATATTTTTTTGGAGACACGCTTGATTTTGACGATAAGGCGGTGCGAAAAAACCTTAAACCTTCTATTCGTGAACCACTAGCCAACTTATGTGAACGATTAGAACAGCTTGAACAATGGAATGCTGAATCTATCCATAAAATCATTCAGATGGTCGCAGAACAATACGAATTGAAATTAGGGAAAATTGCCCAACCGTTGCGGGTAGCTGTCACTGGTGGGACTGTGTCCCCACCAATTGATGTCACTGTTGATTTGATAGGTAAAAAACGTAGTATAGGCCGTATCAAACAGGCGTTGACACTCATGGGAGACGCGTAAGTTTAAACAACCGTGGGAGTAGAGGCCATGTCACTGACACGGAAAGATGTCCATGTCGAAATAACCCTCATTGATGGTGACATTCTCAAAGGTACATTAGTTATAGAACGTTCCATCCGACTTTCAGATATGTTAAACAAACATGAAAAAGACTTCATTGTTCTATCAGATTATGAAGATGAACATCATATTATTAATAAAAAACATATCGTAGAAGTTGTGGAAATAGAAAGTCTTGAATTAGAAGAGCCGGTAACTTATGCTACCTAAATTAACATTATCTAATAATATTTAAAATCAATAGCGAATGGTAAAATGCCATTCGCTAATTTTTTTTGACCAAAAAAACAAAGGCATGGTTCAAAAATAATGAATTAGGGATAACAATAGAGTGGGGAGTGTTGGAGTTCTTCGCTGCGCTGGTGAAAATTGTTAATTGTTAATTGTTAATGAAAATACTTTTCTAACGAATTGTTTTTGATGAACAGAACAAAAATAAAATCAATTTTTGACCCAACAAAAAACCTGATTTTCACCACCTCAGTTCTTTGCTGCACTTTGTTAGGAATGAATACGAAATAACTTACAGCTAACCTCCCCCAACCCCTCCTTATCAAGGAGGGAACTTCCCCCGCCTTACAAAGGAGGGGGTTAGGGGGTGGTTAGCAATAAAACCGGGAAGTTATTTCGTGACGATTCCTTACTGGAGTTTTTTGTCTTTGGCGCAAAGCGCAGCGAAGAATTCCAAGTGTTTGAACCATACCCTAAAAAAAAATTCTCCACCAATCACTTTGGAGCAAACCCATGTCATTGACACGGAAAAATGTGCATGTTGAAATGACCCTTGTAAACCGCACAATTCTTAAAGGTACATTAGTGATTGACCGTACAACCCGCCTGTCAGATACCTTAAATAAACACAATAAAGATTTTCTTGTATTATCAGACTACGAAGGTATTTACCATATAATCAACAAACACCACGTTATTAAAGTTGTGGAAGTTGAAAGTATTGAATTTGAAGAATAATTGGAGATTGGGAATTGGGAATTGGGAATTGGGGAATTAAAATATCTACCCGAAAACCTGAGCTTATGTTATTTCGAGCTTTGCTTAAAAATGTCATTTTAAACATAGTGAGAAATGGCAACCGCACAATATTGATTTTAAAAACCCATTTTGAAGCCTGGTGCATAAAGTGAGATAATAATTTGCCATTCACCATTTTCCATTCACCATTAAAATTATGCTGATAACAAATTTATTTCATTTGCAAATTCGTTGTACTTTTACGCAAATTCTTTTTTTTATCATACTATGCCTCTGTCAAAGCGCGTATGCAGCTGAGATAAAAATAGAAATTGAGGGACTTGAAAGCAAAGAAGGTGACACCAAAGCATTACAAGAAAATATACTCAAAAATCTGACACTTAACCAACAAAAAGATCATCCGCGCCTATCAAATAGTCGTATTCGACGTTTACATAAACAAGCACCAGAACAAATTAAACAAGCCTTGCAACCTTTTGGTTATTACGATGTCAATGTCACGACAGAACTGACACCCCCTGAAACAGAGCAAGGTGTTTGGATAGCACGGTATGTGATTAAATTGGGTGAACCATTAAAATTAAAAGCGGTAGATATACAAATTGATGGTGAGGCACAAAACGATAAGGCCTTTCAAAAACAACTCGCCGATTTTCCAATCAAAGTGGGTGATACAGTCAATCATCCTAATTATGAAAAAGCTAAACGGGTACTACGCAATCTCGCTGATGAGCGTGGCTATTTTGATGCCAAATTTATTGAACATCAACTTATCGTTGATGAAACGGCACAAACAGCAAATATTGATTTATCTTTTGATAGTAAACAACGCTATCGGTTTGGAAATGTGACCTTTCAACAAAAGTTATTTTTATTTGATGAGTCACTTTTACGACGGTTTTTAACGTTTGAAACCGGCGATCCTTACACCGGAACGGCTTTATTAGCCTTTAAAAATTCACTAGCTCACAGTGATTATTTTAGTAAAGTCGAAGTTGAGGTAGACCGTACTTCACCAACAAAGGATTTACATTTACCAGTAGCCGTTGCTTTAGAACCGGCTAAACCCAATAAATTTTCCGCTGGCATTGGCTATGGCACTGATACGGGTCCACGCGGTAGTATAGGATGGAAAAGGCGTTATATTAATCGTTATGGACACCGCATTTCCACTAAAGCCGAGGTGTCAGAAATTCGTCAAAGTGTGACCGCCAATTACGAAATACCAACTGGTCGCAGTATAGACAATTTTGTCGCACTTACCACCGGTTATAAAGATGAACACACAAATACCAGCGAAAGTGAAGTTTTTTTAATCGGTATCAGCAAACACCATTCCCGTCAAATTTTTAATCGAAAACTGAGTGAAGTTATTGGATTAGAATATCGTGATGAAAAATACGCCATTGGTAGCGACACAGGCCATGCCAAATTGCTCATGCCAAATGCGAATTGGTCTTATATCAAAGCCGATAATCGTATTCATACTTTACGTGGGTATAAAATACATTTAGATGTACGAGGCGCATTAACTAATCTCGGCTCAAATACCAGTTTTTTACAAACCCATCTTGATCTCAAATGGATTCGTCAAATATTTAAAAATGGTCGAATAATCACACGCGGCGAAGTGGGCTATAGTTCAGTTTCTTTGCTAAATGGAGACTTTCACGATTTGCCACCCTCAATACGCTTTTTTGCCGGCGGTGATCGCAGTGTGCGAGGCTATGATTATCAAACACTTGGTCCCAAAAATCTGGAAGGGCAAGTTATCGGTGGACAAAACTTGTTAGTAGGCAGTCTTGAATATGAGCATAGCATTTTAGAAAAATGGAGTTTGGCGGTATTCTATGACACTGGTAATGCCTTCAGTGACTTTTCTGAACCCGTTAAACAAGGTGCCGGTTTTGGTATACGCTGGCAATCGCCCGTCGGTCCAGTCCGCATTGATATTGCAACCGCTTTGAGTGAGAACGATCATCCAATACGTCTACATATCAATATTGGACCTGATTTATAATAAATGCCAAAATAAATTTTGGCTTTCTCAAAAATACTATTTCTTTAAGAAATAGTATTTTTTGCCAGACAAAACTTTTCTGAACAACATAATAACAAACTTCAAAATGGATTTTGGATGGGTGTGACCTCCATTTGATGTAGATGTAGGGTCACTGCCATTAAGTTAAGGGCAACCATAAAGGATTGCCCCTACATAAGATGATGATTTGTAGGGGTAATCCCTTGTGGTTACCCCAATTAAAATCCTTAACTTAATGGCATTGAGATGTAGCCCACCTACACGACTATAGTTTTTCAGATAAATATTTTCGTAAAGACCTGACAGGTTTTAAAAACCTGTCAGGTCTGATAGCTTTGATTTTTCTGAAAGTCGATTAAGTAATGACATTGTAGATTTTCACGATACTAAAAAATCAGTTTCGTATCCTAACAATTACAAAAAAACTTCAAGGTTTGCCAAACCTCAAAGTTTTATCTCACTATGACATGCCTAGCACTTATGACTTGGAATGATTAATGCTTTTGGGAGGCGAGGATACACCAACATTACCCCAATCTGCCTAAAGCAAAGTACCAAGAGGAGTCCAAAGCTTTAGCTTTGGAAATCATGCTTTGGAAATCAATTTTAAAGATAATAAGTTGCATAAGGTTCTTTTACTATGACAGCGAACGATTCTCAAACGAAATCAACCAACAAACGCATTACTAAAAATGATCTCAACGAACTAGCCAAGTCGCGCTATGGCGAAGAGGTTTATTGCGAACATATTCGCTCTGGAAAACGCGGCTGGTATCTTCACCTAGGTACACAACAGAGTTTTCTCGGCACTAATGCCACAGAAGCTTATGTGCATTTGCAATCTCAAGAGAGTATCACAGAAACAGTTACCTCAAAAAGTGATACGGTCAATACTATTTCCTCTGAAACGACATCGAACACAAAATGTGGTTCTGAAAAGATTGAAGAACCATATTCTGAAAATATTAAGGAAAATAAAACACTTATATCTGCCTCATCAAAAGCGGAAAATGCTAAAAATGAGACACTTATCCCTGCCACATCAAAAATAGCTACCCCTGATAAAGCACGAGACCGGTTGCCGATATCAGCAGAAGATTTACTAGAAATTTTCTTTGAAAAATTTCCTAATACCTTTTTCAGAGAAGCCGAAAAAATACGCCCAATTCAAAAATATATTCATAAAAAAATTCGTCGGGCTTCAAATTATGAATATACTAAAGATGAAGTATCAGCTACTTTAGCACTCTACACCCAATCAATAGAATATTGCCAAGCATTAATAAAGGGTGGGCAACGTATCGACTTAGAAGGTAAGCCTTGTGGTGAAGTTTCTGAACAGCATCAAGAAGATGCAAAATTAAGATTGCTTGGTGAAAAGTCCATGCGTCCAACCAAGCAAAAGAAGCCAAAACCCCCAATCAAATCATTGCCACCACCACAACTAGAGCAATTGGTTAAAGGTAAAATGGAACTCTGTGTTAAAGTTAATGATTTGCCGGGTGACTCTAAAACGACTCGAAATGGCTGGGAAGAATTTATTATTGAGATAGGCAAGCAGAATGTGAAAATGACTGTACGTCCAAGAACCTGGAAAAAACTGCAAGTAGCCGCTAGAGAATATCCCTCATGGGTAGCTAATATCAGAGGAAAAATGGGCCCTTGTGTCAAAAATAGCTTTGAATTACTCAATCCTGGAGTTCAAATTTTCGAGAAAATACCTAAACAACGTGAAACGCCGGTTAATTCTGAAAATGAAACTCCAGTTGATTCAAATTCTGATTAAATTAATCCAAAGCTAAAGCTTTGGACTCCAAATCCATCCTATTTCTGGAGTCCAAAGCTTTAGCTTTGGTAGGAATCTCTAAGGAAAAAAAATGAAACCGTCAACCGAACGTAAAACCCAAATTTGGATTTTATTATTCGTAGTTACCATTTTTTTTATACCTAGTAGTGGTTGTTTCCCATCTTCTTATTCCCCATCTAAATCTAGACCATCCCCGCCAATTGAACGCAAAACAATCACTTATCCAGATGGTTCACGTTATGAAGGGCCAGTGCTTAATGGTAAACCGCATGGCGGTGGAACGATGACTTATCCAGATGGACGACATTACACCGGGCCATTCCTTGATGGCAAACCCGATGGATTTGGCTTAATGACTTATCCTGATGGTCAAGCGAAAAAAGTTGAATGGCGTGATGGGCAACTTATCCGCGAATTTTGATGATTATTCAAACTTCTGGAGTCCAAAGCTTTAGCTTTGGGCTTAAACCTAAATTTTAAGGTTAATTGATGAATTTCCCGATAGATTTTTACATTGCTGGAATCGTTATTGACTCCCACCTAGTTTTTGAAATACTCGCTTTTCTCTTAGGATTCAAATACTACCTTTATTTGAGAAAAAAAGTCCCTGACAAAATTACCTCCGATCAAAGAATGTGGATTATCATTGGTGGCGCACTAGGCGCGGCTTTTTTTTCCAAATTCCTCGGTTTTTTAGAACATCCAGAACTTCTCACCTTATCGCAACAAAACGCGATCTATTTTTTTGCCAGTAAAACCATTGTGGGCGGTTTATTGGGCGGTATTTTAGGAGTCGAAATCGCCAAAAAAATATTAGGCGTTAAGCATTCATCTGGCGATCTGTTTTGTTTTCCAATAATACTTGGCCTAATAATCGGCAGAATTGGATGCTTTCTCAGTGGTATTGAAGATGCCACACATGGGATACCTACCAACTTTATCTTGGGTATGGATTTGGGTGATGGCATTTTAAGACATCCTACCGCACTTTATGAAATTGTTGTGCTGATAGGAATTTGGCTTTTTTTGTTCAGCACGAAAACACACTTTGTTTTGACAAATGGTCGATTATTTCAACTATTTATGATTAGCTACCTGAGTTGGAGATTTGGCATAGAATTCTTAAAACCGGTTTATAAATACGAATTGATTGGACTTTCTGCTATACAATTGGCTTGTTTTGTTGGACTTATTTATTATGCAAAAATTCTCCTATTTCCGCCAAAGCACCAAAGCTAAAGCTTTGGACTCCAAATCAATCCAAAGCGCAGCGAAGAACTCTAGCGAAAGATTCCAAAAATCCTGGTTTGGTATCAAATTCTACAAAAACAAAGTGATAAATTAAAGTGATAAACTAGCGAGACCTAAACAAGCTGGGAACGATAATATACCGACCAAGATGGCGGATAGGAAAAATGTTATCATTAGTGATAGGGAAAGTTCTGTGCTTGCTTCTTTAAATCTTTGAGCCAGATAAATCACTAAACAAATCAAGGCTAAAGCCAAATTGATGGCGGCTTGTAATAAAGTCAAAACAAAAGCAGCAATTGGTCCTTCAGATGAAGCATTTGGGATATTGGCTGCATAAATAGAAATAACGGCAATCAGCAAAATATTAATCAGTAAAATCCATTTTCTTGAAGTCGGCATGACTATTTCTCCGGTAAGGAATAAGGTTTTACTTGAGATTCAAGTTTTTAGGCGGAAATTGAAATTCCAAAGATTTTATTTTGAGCTAACGAGCGTGTCATATCGCGCTTCGCTTAGATAGAAATCTAAAAAAATTCGAGATTTCTCTAAGGGACTTGGAAAAAAATAACTCCCCTGCCATGAGCTAAAGCTCATGGCTAAAAGCTCAAGTACCCTAAAGGGTACTAAAAAAAAATGGGTATATTATTTATTTCCACTTCCCTAATAAGGAATGAGAATTAAATAAAAACCGAACTTAAACCTGCCAGGTTTTTAAAACCTGGCAGGTTTGGACATTCAAGTTTCGGGTATTTGTTGGTGAGCTTGTCGAACCATTAAATCCTGACTCCTAAGCGAAGCTCGAAATGACACTAAAGTGTAGGAATTCTACAAAAACAAAGTTATAAATTAGCGATACCTAAACAAACCGGGAACGATAATATACCCACCAAGAGGGTGGATAGAAAAAATGTTATCATTAGTGATAGAGAAAGTTCTGTGCTTGCTTCTTTAATTCTTTGAACCACATAAATCACTAAAAAAATCAAGGCTAAAGCCAAATTGATGGCGGTTTGTAACACACTCAAACCAAAACCAGCAAGTTGTCCATTTGGGATATTGGCCGCATAAATATAAATAATGGCAATCAGCAAAATATTAATCAGTAAAATCCACTTTCTTGAAGTTGGCATGATGATTTCTCCCGTAAAATACGGTTGCTTCCAAAGTAAATTTTGGACACCTCTGTGAGGTGGGATTCCTTATCCCTTTGGAAGAGGGTTAAGGAGAGGGCTTTCGATAAAACAAATTCATAGTATCAAAAGGAATAATTCGCCCGTCTGGATGAACAATATGTACACAAGATTTTTTCAGTCCTCTGACATCTAAATTATAGGCATCATAAAACTGCATAATAATCACTCGGAACAGATTATCATATTTAAATGCGGGCATATCTATTTGAGGAAGACAGCACATAATTGATCGCAATTCATCTGACGCAGCCTCAGTTGAGCAACCGGTACTAAACAAATTATAGATTTTTTGTTTCACTTCGGGCACATGTTCAAAATTAATGGTGTTGCTGGCACTGGATAACAATTCTTCTGGTGAAAAGTAACGTGTTAATGGGACTATTTCATCGTTTAATTTGAGTGCATAGCCCATCGTAATTGCGTCTGGATGACAGGGAACCGGTATCAAATCTTCTGGCGCAAATAAATCACATTGTTCTAAAATAGCCGTTCTTACTTCAGAAAGGGTGATTTTATCCGTTTTTGGATCAAAATGCTCAACTCTGCCAGCGATTTGGGTGGGTTGAAACGTCACTCCTCTGATGCACTTTTGTTGAACGGCAAAGTCGATTATTTTGCCAATTTCGTGAGTATTCAGTCCTTTTTGCAAGGTAACAACTAAAGTAGTTGATATATTAAATTCGTTCAAATGTGCCAAAGCCTTTGCCTTGGTTGCCGTCAAATCCACACCTCTCAAACTTTCCCAAGCTTTTGATTCAAAAGAATCAAATTGTAAATAGACTTCAAAACCAGGCATATAATTCGCTAATTTTTCAGCAAAAGCTTTGTCCTTAGCAATTTTAATTCCATTGGTATTAACCATGATATGCCGTATTGGCTTTTGCTTGGCTAAATCCAAAATCTGGAAAAAATCTGGATGAATAGTCGGTTCACCACCACTAATCTGCACCACATCAGGCTGTCCTTCATTAGCAACCACAATATCAAGCATCCGCTCAATTTCTGCTAAAGTTCTATGTCTCCCATTGGTAGGGCTAGAATTAGCATAACAAGTGGGGCAAGTTAAATTGCACTGTTCTGTCACTTCTACCAAAGTAACGCATGAATGTTGTTCATGATCGGGACATAAACCGCAATCATAAGGACAACCTTTTTCGATTTTGGTATTGAACTTTTTCGGTAAATCACCTGGTTTAATGAATTCTCGACATTTTTTATAATAATCCACATCAGTCGAAATCAGCACTTGTTCTCTACCGTGTTCCAGGCAATTTTTCAGCATATAGACTTTGCCTTGCTGAATGATGATTTTAGCCTCTAATTTTTTGAGACACTGGCTGCAAACGCTATTAGTCAATTCGTAAAAAATATAGTCTCGTGTTGCCATATTATTGATAATAATAGTAGTAGTAATTACAAAGATTGTCTATAACAAAAGATAACTCTATCATAGGTGTTCGTGATTTCTATGTGACCCTTGCTGGTGTAATAGGTAGGTCGGGTTAGCGAAGCGTAACCCGACTTAAATCTTTATTCCACCTTATGCAAAACAATAAGTTGTTGATGCTTTTTTCATTAACAATTAACAATTAACAAATAACAATTAACAATTTTTACCACCCCCAGACTTATCCTAAATTGCTTGAATCTTGGTGGCTTGTGCTTCTAAGTGTTGCAACGACGCATTCATTTCAGCAACTCGTTGCCGTTCTGTTTCGACAATTTCTTTAGGCGCACGCTCGGTAAATTTTGGATTGTCCAACTTAGCACTGCATTTAGCCAATTCATTTTTGAGCTTATTCATTTCTTTGTCAAGTCTCGCCAATTCCGCTTCCTTGTCGATTAAGCCGGCTAATGGAATTAAAATCCGCATATCACCCACTAACGCAATCGCTGATTCTGGTGCATGGGCATCAACGACTAACCAATTGACGCTATCCAAACGGGCAAGATGGGTAACGAAAGCACCATGGGTTTCCCATTTCTTTTCATCGTCGGTACTGGCATTTTGCAATAAAATCGGTAATCGTTTGCCAGGGGCAATGTCCATTTCAGCCTTGATTCGTCGCACACCCGATATAAATTGTTTAATCCAATCAATTTCTTGGATAGCTTGCGTGTCTATTTTCTCGGTTTGTGGTTGCGGATAGGGTTGTAGCATAATTGTATCACCCTTGTTGCCCGCTAACGGAGCGACTTTTTGCCATAATTCTTCAGTAATAAATGGCATGATGGGATGCAATAGGCGTAAGATAGCTTCAAGCACTTCCACTAAAGTTTGTCGTGTACCGCGTTGTTGTGCAGTTTCACTGACATTTTCCGATTGCAATACTGGCTTGGAAAGTTCCAAATACCAATCACAGTATTCATGCCAAACAAATTCATACAAAGTATTAGCTAATAAATCAAAGCGATAGGCTTTGATATGCTGATGAACTTGCTCTTCCACTTGCTGTAATAGTGAAATAATCCAGCGATCAGCGAGAGAGAATTCTATCTCCTCAGTTCCTCTCTTTCCAGCTTCCACCTCTTTGGGGGGGGCTGAGAGGGGGGATATTTCTTCTTCAGTATTCATCAACACATAGCGTGTTGCATTCCATAATTTGTTGCAGAAATTACGATAACCTTCAATCCGCCCCAAATCAAAGCGAATGTCGCGCCCGGTAGAAGCCAGTGCGGTAAAGGTAAAGCGCAGTGCATCGGTACCAAAAGCAGGAATGCCTTGCGGATAGTGTTTGCGTGTGGATTTCTCAATTTTTTCGGCCATACCAGGCTGCATTAAGCTACCGGTTCTTTCGGTTACTAAACTTTCCAAATCAATACCATTGATCAAATTCAACGGATCAAGCACATTGCCTTTGGATTTGGACATTTTTTGTCCTTCTGCATCCCGAATCAAGCCATGAATATAGACTTCACGGAATGGCACATCATCCATAAATTTGAGGCCCATCATAATCATGCGAGCCACCCAAAAGAAGATGATATCAAAACCAGTGACTAATACGCTGGTAGGATAAAATGCTTTGAGGCGTTCAGTATCTTCTGGCCAACCCAAGGTAGAAAAGGGCCACAGGGCCGACGAAAACCAAGTATCTAGGACATCTTGATCTTGTTCCAAGTGAACATGCTCAGCAATCTGATATTTCTCTCGAACATGCGCTTCTGAATAGCCCACATAGATTTTACCTTCGTTATCATACCAGGCTGGTACGCGATGCCCCCACCAAATTTGACGGCTGATACACCAATCTTGAATATTTCGCATCCATTCAAAATAGGTTTTTTTCCAGTTATCGGGAATAAATTTGATGCGCCCATCTTCAACCACTTTAATCGCTTCTTCTGCCAAGGGCCCGGCTTTGACAAACCATTGATCCGTCAAAAACGGTTCAATCACGGCATGACTACGATCACCACGCGGTACCTTGAGTTTATGCGGTTTCACTTCGACCAATAAGCCGGCTTTTTCTAAATCAGCCACTATCTGTTTTCGTGCGGCAAACCGATCCAGGCCTTGATAAGCCGTTGGTGCGTTTTCATTGAGTTTGGCATCAATAGTGAAAATATTGATTATCGGCAAGTTGTGGCGTTGCCCAACCGCATAGTCATTAAAATCATGAGCCGGGGTAATTTTCACACAACCGGAGCCAAATTCTGGATCAACATATTCATCGGCAATCACTGGAATGGTACGCCCAGTGAGTGGTAATTCGATTTCTTTGCCAATTAAGTTTTGATAACGTTCATCGTTGGGATGTACCGCAATGGCAGTATCACCGAGCATGGTTTCCGGGCGCGTAGTGGCAACAATTACAGCCCCTTCTCCTTCCACAAACGGATAGCGCAAATGCCACATCGAACCATTTTCTTCTTGCGATTGCACTTCTAAATCCGAGACAGCAGTGTGTAAAACCGGGTCCCAGTTGACCAGGCGTTTACCACGATAAATCAAGCCTTCATCATACAAACGCACAAACACTTCGCGCACGGCGTTGGATAGTCCATCGTCCATCGTAAAACGCTCAGTCTGCCAATCCAGTGAAGCACCCATGCGCCGCAATTGACGAGTAATATGTCCGCCCGATTTCGCTTTCCAATCCCAAACTTGGTTGATGAAAGCATCACGCCCTAAATCATGGCGCGTTTTGCCTTGTTGGGCGAGTTGCCGTTCAACCACCATTTGGGTAGCAATACCCGCATGATCGGTACCGGCTTGCCATAGCGTATTATCGCCCATCATCCGATGATAGCGCGTCAACAAATCCATCAATGTATCTTGGAAAGCGTGTCCCATGTGCAACGTGCCGGTGACATTGGGTGGTGGAATCATAATGCAGTAAGGCGCACCGGTGCCTTGAGGGGCAAAATAGCCCTTATCTTCCCAAATTTGATACCAATGTTGTTCAATGGTTTGAGGATTGTAGGTTTTTTCCATGCTGACTCGTTTTTTGGTTTTATGATAAATTTTTATAAACTATAGATATTTGAAATAATAAATGATAATTAATCAATAGCATCTTTAAATTCATTATTATATATTACTAAATCTAAATTAGGCATACTGATAACTGATAACTGATAACTGATAACTGATAACTGTGAGTATTCGTTAGATTTAATAATTAAGGCTAATTTTGATAAAAAATAGAGAGTAGCGTGATTCTTAACTTTAGTTACTTTTTATGCTTGCATAATACGTCAATGACGTATATTATAGTATTCTGTCTTTTTTGAAAGAATTTTTTGATAAAAAGTATTGATTTGATAAAGGGAATTTAACAATGCGACGGTCGGATTGAAATTGAGCATTAAAAATCAATCGTTATCAACGACTTTCAAAAATACAATTAAGTTATTTATAATTTATTGTTTTTAAAAGTATTTATATTTTTAACTCGACCGTCGTATTAATATGAAATTTAAGACAACAAGTATTTTCGATAAAAGGATTAGCAAATTACTCCATGAAGAAGAATATGCCCAAATGCGTCAGGCTTTAGCGGATAATCCCGCTCTTGGTGCAATAATGAGAGGAACGGGTGGCGTTAGAAAAATGCGGTGGGCTGTTGGGCATCGAGGAAAAAGTGGTGGTGCAAGAATGATTTACTATTGGCATCATCCTGAAAACCAAGATGGTGAAATATACTTGTTGTTTGCCTTCTTAAAGAATGAACAAGACAATTTGACCGGTAAACAAAAATCTGAACTCAAAAAATTAATTGAAAGCGAGTACTAAAATGAATCAAACCATGAATGATGAAACTTTTGCCGAATTAATGCAAAGTGTTAAAGAAGGGGCTTTGATTCTGCGTGGTGAATTACCACCTGCCAGTGAATTTGTCCATACTAGTACAGATGTTAAGACCATTCGTGAGAAAATTGGACTATCTCAACAAGAATTTGCTAATTTATTGCGTATTAGCAAACGCACCTTAGAAGGATGGGAACAAGGACATAGAAAGTTAACCGGACCGGTACGTGCGCTACTCACCATTTTCAAAAATGCCCCACAACAAGCAATGAATGCTCTACATGGTCATCAATATTAAATGATTGGACGATCCAACCAACAAGCGTAAAAAAAAGCCCCAAGGCAATAAGCTAAGGGGCTTTTTTTTGAATATATTGCGGTAAACCTGACAGGTTTTTAAAAGCTGTCAGGTTTTCCACTTGATTTAGACAGAAGGGGCAAAGGAAGTATACTACGCTTGCTATTCGTAAATACTACCCTCGTGTTTCAACCATCCATTTTCGTGGCGGGCATTTGGATCATGATGTGTCCAATGCACTACGCCACCCTTAGAGTTCCATTCATACTCACCGTAAAATTCTATCGTATCGCCTTCTTCTATTGAGTCGATTCTTGGTGCCAGGTCAATGTTATGAGCAATCAGAAGAGTTTGTCCAGATGATAACCTGATAATAAATTTTTGATGACGACTGCCTTCGTTGTCATCTGGAAGAATATGAATAACTTCACCAGACCCTCCAACTTGCAAGTCACTTTGTTGGTTCTGATATGCAGTCGCAAGCAGTTGATCGCTAGTAGTCGTTTCCTCAGTATATGAAGAAGTGGTATTTGGATTCTTTTCTATAAACCCATAAATTACGAAGCCGAGCAATAATGCAATCAGTAATGCAATCAGTATCTTTTTCATTGTCGTACTCAAAATAGACGTTCAGAAAAATAATTTCACAAAGTGTTCGCCCTTTGTGAAATTATTTATCTGAAAAACTCTAACTCTAATTATTTCATAGATGTTCAGAAAAATAATTTCACTTTTATAAACCTGCCAGGTTTTGGAAACCTGGCAGGTTTTGTGAAGTTATTTACCTGAAAAACTATTTCCAATTACACCACTGCTTTTCACATGGTATACCGTCACCATCGCCATCCATTTTTGTACCCGGACAATTCCTTATAAAAAACTTAGCTTCACCACATGATGTCATATCTGAACACCATACCCTCCCATCACAACTATATTTGCTATACTCTTTTTTCTTTGGAGTAGAAATTATTACCGGATTTACATTAGGAGATAAATCAGTATTTTCTAAATTTGGTTTTCTTGTAACTGCGCTATAGATGGTTATACCCATATAACCTAACCCTAAAAATGAAATTATTGTAATCCCAATTAAATATTTATTCACCAATTATTATCTCTTTGTATGATTGTTTGCACCTAACCCTTAATCCGTGTAATCAGGTTCAAAATAAAGAGATGCCATCATAACACACCATAAAAAATTGGCCACAACCTGGTCACAATTTTTTTTCACTGATAACGAGAAAACTACAAGGATTGTATATAAGAAAGGATTTGCTTCGTGGTTTTTACCCTTGCTTACACTCAATCCGGTAGTTATTGGGTTTTTATCCTTGCTTATATACAATCCTTGTAGTTTATTTTTAAAAGGATGCTCATTATAACGCTATTGAAAAAATTTGGCCATCTGGTCACAAATTTTTTTTTCACTAATGGGATAAATGGGATAAATAGGCTAAAAAATTGGTATAAAATATTTTGTAAATCAAATAATTAAAATTTTTAAGGCCCTAGAAGAAACGTTTGCTGTTTATAGGAATTTTAATTAGGATTTAACAAAAATGGGATTTGTCTAACGCGAATAGAATTTCAACATAACGAATACACTCAATAATGGCTGATAACTGATAACTGATAACTGATAACTGATTTAATATTTTGAAGCAAATTGGTTCAAAATTTTACCTTAATTTTCTTCCTGAAAATACCTAGAAATTTATGCTTCGCTACTTAATTCGCATTAATAAGCAATTCCATCAAACTGGGTAATTTGGGTACCATATAACCCAATGCTTACTTGGTTGGGTAAACAAACAACAAAATCACCATTGTTTGTCAACCAACCAGCATGAATACAGTGTTTATGTTGACATGGTGAAGCAATGAAACGAATTCTTCCTTTCTTAACTTCAATCAGACTTTCACCCATAGCTCCTTGAAAAGATATCTGTTTAGTTTGTTGTAAATTTATCTGTTTGGGCGATTGGTTAGCCACCCAAACTAAGGCATAATTAGTTGGTAATCTTTTATCTATCCAATAGTAAATATATAACCATACCAAAAAAAATAGGGCTAAAACCAAAATGATACGATCAATGGGCGTAGTTAAGGAAAAAAAAGTATTTTTCATTTCACAATTAAATGATTGATCATTAAATGATTAAACGCTATAACGCTATAACAATTACCGATTGAGTAAGGTGCAATTATTCGAGGCATTTGATGTAAGTGCAGATTTGTGGGGGCAGCAGTGCCGCTTACTACATCAAAATGGAGGTCACACCTCAATGCCATTAAGTTAAGGATTTTAATTGGGGTAACCACAAGGGATTACCCCTACAAATCATGATCTTATGTAGGGGCAATCCTTTATGGTTGCCCTTAATGGCATTGAGGTCACACCCTGGGGTAGTGAAAATTTAGGTTCTTTATTGAATCAAAAGTTGCTCCTATTTTTATTCCACTTTATGAAAAACAATAAGTTGTTGATGCTTTTTTCATTAACAATTAACAATTAACAATTTTCACCACTCCAGGTCACATCCAACCTCTATTTCTTTTCAATAAGCACTTTATCTACTGCCTAGCACTTGGCCCTTGAATTTATTTTAAGGGATAGAATCGCAAATATAGCGTTCCACTTTGAGAGTATTTGACCAATGACTAGGTGATAAACCCGCTTTCCGTTTTAGCTGGTAAAGAAAATCCCTAGGTTCCGTTAAAGATTCCCAAACGGAAGGCAAAAAGGTTCCTTTATGGGAACCGTCAGAAAGAATTAAACCATCAATACCAGGGCGCAATTGTTGAATCAGATGTTCTTCAGAATCAAACTGGATGGGTTCTGATTCACTTAAAATAGAAATATGAATGTCCAAATTAGGAAATTCGTGCTTTTGCAATCCCGGAAAACGGGGATCGGAAAAAGCGGCGGCATAAGCATGGTAAGCAACATCACTAACAAGCGGCTTATAAGCAACCAGCGTACCGATACAGCCGCGCAGATTATTCTGAATTTCTAAGGTCACAAAAGTGGCTCGCAACTTTTGCAAAGCTTCTGGATAATTAAGCGGTTCTACATTGAACGGTTTACCTGTATCTAAACCGTGTTTAATGGATTGTTTCGCCATTTGTAATAGCGTATTCTTCTCTTCATTAGTTAAAAACATAAGCACCATACCCCACAACTTGATCTCGCGTTCCAGCCGTATCGCCTGAATTACGCAAATCCACCGTCTGGGCGATCATGCCACGTTTTTGTGCTATCAGCAACAAACCATTGATGGGATTGCGTCCACAGGCTTGTTTATAATGAATGTCTTCTGGACGTAGATTTTCGATAGCCTGAGAAGTCAGTTTATCCATTTTTTGTGCAGTTTGATAGTCATGATAATGGCTTAAATCTGAACTGATAACAATCAATGTTTCTGGACCACCCCAAAGTTTTTCAAGGACTTCTGCTACTTGTTTTGGTGTCGCTTCACCAACAACTAAGGGAATGAGACTAAAATTTCCCAACACTTTTTGCAAAAAAGGTAACTGAACTTCCAAACTGTGTTCATTAACATGTGCTTGCTCTAAAACTGAAACTTGTGGCAAACTTAAAATATTATCAATCGCCGGTTTATCGACTGGAATTTTTCCTAGCGGAGTCGCAAATTGTAGCATAGTGCTAGCAGCCAATCCCTTCAACGGTACTTGGTGAGAAGGCCCAAGTAATACAACTCTCTGAATCTGATCATGTACTGGGGTTAATCGTGCATAAACACTAGCCGCGATTGGCCCTGAATAGATATAACCAGCATGAGGTGCAATAATTGCTTTAGGTACTGGGCCCGCTACCTTAACATCTTGTAAAAATTGATCGACCATGTTACTTAATTCAGCAGCATTGTCTGGATAGAACATGCCAGCAACGGCTGGTGTTCTAACAGTATTGTGCATTTTGTTCTCCTTTGGTTTCCAACACTAGAACGAAAGTTTAGGGACGTTTTTGGGATAGTGGTGCAATGTGAGTGAGAGTTGAAGAGGTTGAGTTTCGCTTAAAAATCTTTCCAGAAATAAATATACCGGGGGGAGTCGTTGCCTGAGCGGTTGATGAGCTTGTCGAATTATGTCGAAGGCAGTGGTTGCCATCGACAAGCTCAGGCAGTGGTATAATTTTTCTTAGAAATCACCTAAGAGGAACGATTTCTAAGCGAAGCTCGATCTGAATGATAAAATAACTATGCGTATGAAAGCGAAAATTTTGATACCGTCTGATCTATGGGCTATCACGATATATACTGTTCGCCTTTGAATTTTGTGAAAATCTAAAATGTCGAAGAAATCCGATTTCTTCAAGAAATCGGATTTTTCTTGATTCAAAATTTTCACTGATTTGAAGTACGCTCAGTATAACGCTATCCTCTTGAAATCCTAATATCGCTTCAAAATTGGTATTAAATTAAAAAAATAATGGCACTTATCAATTTATTAACTGAAAATTTATTTCTGACGATTGCAATAACATTCTTGTTTATATCTTTAATTTTAAGCACTAACCAAAAATTTATCGAATTCGATGAAAAATTGGAAAACTTAAAGAAGAAAAAGAATCCCAATTATCCGTATGGAAAGGATTTATCAAGATTTAATTGTCCATTATGTCAATCAGAAATATCAAGAGTCAATAGGTTAAAAAATGTAGGAAATTTTTTTAAACCTAAATTGAGTTGTCCTAATTGTCATTCAATAGTGAAATTTAATACTAAATCCTCTTCACTATTAAATATAGGCATTTTAATCGGAATAATTGGTATGATTTCTATGGAAATATTTCCAAGTTATGATATTTTTGGGCTTATTATTGCCGTTATCTCTCTTGCTTTTATATTTCGGGCACTTGCTGTGCGTGAACTTGTCATGGATAAAAATGAACCAAATCAAGATAATTCCGCCTAAACCCTTCCTAACATTCTGATCTGGCAAAATAACTCATTAATGTAGGATGCTGGCGGAACGCGCTATCTGCTCCCTACGTTAGAAAAATGCGTTTTAAGGTAATTTTCTAATTCATCAAGCAATTCAATCTGTTGACTATCCAAGTTTTCAGGTTCTTTTCTCAGTTCGTCAAGTTCGAATAACGCAATTTTTGGGGTAGTACGTTTCTCATATTTATGATCAAAATACGCATCTTCCTCATTTTCTGGATTGACGCGCCAGACATAATCTTCAAAATCTCTGGTCAACATTGGCGGTAAATTATCGGGATAATTACGACACAAAAGACGACTCGCCAATTTACGCAGATCAATATCTTCAAATTGAGTCACCATTTCTATTTTGTTAGGCAAGGCAGCCGCATGAAACTGACGACATTTCGCTAGCTCTGAAGCAGATAAAAAATCATTTTGATAAAGGGCTGCCTCAATATCCAAATCCGGAATTTTGGGATAACGAAATTCTTGATGATATTGGATAATTTTGCGGAAGATTTCAGTGTGAGATTGTAGCCAAGTCTTATTTTCCTCAACCAGAGCTTGTCGTTCTGGACTAAGATTATTCCAGTAGCGTTCAAGGGGGGGTAGCACCAAACCAGGTTCACCATATTTTTTACGGATAACCCAACTATTTTTAGAGAAATTTTTTTCCTCCTCAGCAGAACTAGTCTCTGAAGGAATATCATGTCTTTGAATTTTAGATAAATTGGGATTATCCAAACGAAGCCAAAGCGTCTGATTTTTATAAGGAATTGAATGACCAATCAATAGCACTGGCACCTGATATTGATTAGCAGAACCATATTTATTATCAATCATCAAACCCATTCGGTTACTACAGGCAATGCTATGAAAAGCAATCGGGAGTTCTTCAATCCGCTTTTTCTTATCTATTGTCTTATCAAAATAGCCATCTAAATAACCCCACATTTTTGGCTCCTTAAAAAGCCGTCGCGCTAATTCCACCGTTGCTTCCACATCCACCATTGCATTATGTGCTTGCCCTATTGCCAACTGATTGGCCTCACTGAGTTTTTCTAACCGCATTGTGAGTTTGCCGTCAATTTCAGGCCAATTTTCTAATACTTCCTTTTTATACAAATAGTACATAATTGTGATGGGTAGCAAATCGCTACGACGACAGCCATCTTTATACTGATGCGTATAAGGGGGTAGTAAATTACGATGAAAACAAAAACGCAGAAATTCATCATCAAAACTTGAAGTGTTATAACCAAGACTTATCGTGCCGGACTGATTCATAAGACGATGTATCTGCGTAATCGCTTCAAATTCACACAAACCTTGCATGGATTGTGCGATAGAAATACGGTGGGTAATCGTCGCCTTTGGTGATGGAATAACATCTGGACGTAATTTAATTAAAATATCATGCCGCTCAATTTCATTAAACTGCATATCAGTCCGAATCGCGGCAAATTGCAAAATTTGTGCAAACGTTTTATTTAAGCCAGTAGTTTCTATATCGTAGAAAAGATAAGTGTTATTCATATTTATAATTGGGAATTGGGAATTGGAAATTGCAAAAAATATATATAGCAATCCTAAGTCAGTTATAGTGGAGAATATCTTTTATTCTTAAAAGAATAAATGATGACTAACATCACAAATAATTTAGGATTGCTATATGTCATTTCGATCTGAAGTTTCAAAATGATACAAAAGCTCAAATTATGGTATGTCGGGTGCGTTCTACGCACCGAGACGCACCCGACAAACCCGATTACCAATTACCGATTACCGATTACCAATGAGCATTTCCAAATCATGGGTAGAAATAAAATAATCTATATTGCGAATGCCCGAAGTAATAGGATGTCCCCTGATTGTACTCTGTACTGGTACCAAACAAGAAAATGCTAATAAATAAGTCAATGAATCCATTCCAATATCAGGATAACATAAAATATCCAATTGCTTATCCGCAATTTGTTGATGCGCTTTACCCAAACTTAAAGGCAATCTTTCAAAATGGTTCACATTTTGCATTATAAAATCAGCTAGTTCATCAACTGGATGCGATAGAAAAAAACATCACTCTCAAATTTTTCATGATATCCATTGACAATTATTCTACACATCACATTGCCAATCGTATGATTGTTAAAATTTTTTGAAATAAATCCGATTTTTATTTTACGGTTTTTAATGAATTTGGGAGGGGCTAAACAATGTGATGCGGTAGAGTAAAGAGAAGAAGAACTGTGATTTTGAAGATATAGCGTTTCCCGATTTAGTTAAGGACAACCACCCCGCTCCCTAGGGTGTGCAGTTTGAGCTTTTTTTTGAGATATTTTTTCAGGCTATATTTATGTTCACGATCTCTCCCTCCCCCTAACCCCCTCCCGCTGGGACTACTCTTTACCCACAAGTAGGTAAACTTATTGAAATCAATGATATTTTTTTGATAGAAACTCTCACTCTACAATGACAGTGTAAAAAATTTCCCTATCCTCATACTCTGATTTCTTATGCGTTAC
>Ga0233403_10000092_pt1 | contig 37426 bp, 27 predicted proteins | sample Na_oxic_1_MG_FD_179866 | JGI IMG/M metagenome (GOLD analysis project Ga0233403, IMG submission 179866) | Seawater microbial communities from Saanich Inlet, British Columbia, Canada - Na_oxic_1_MG | ecosystem: Environmental > Aquatic > Marine > Inlet | place: Canada: British Columbia | collected...
CTCATTATTGATAAAGCCACACGCGCATAAGAGAAATGAGTTTATCAGTATCTACCGGTTTAGAAAGATAGTCATTGGCACCGGCTTCAATACATTTAGTTTTGTCGCCTTTCATGGCTTTTGCGGTTAAGGCAATGATTGGCAATTTACGGTAGTGAAGCTGGGTTCTTATTTTTTGCATGGCTTCATAACCATCCATTTCGGGCATCATCACATCCATTAAAATGAGATCAATGTCGGTATGTTTTTCTAATAATGTGAGTGCATCTTGACCATTTTTACCGACCACAACTTCCATTTCTTTATCTTCTAACACGGTGACTAATGCAAATACATTACGGGTGTCGTCATCAACGACTAGGATTTTTTTATTTTTGAGAATGGCTTCTTTGTCATGAACCATACGAATCATGTTGCGCTTATCTTGTGGTAAGCTAGATTCTAATTGGTGCAGAAAAAGCGTGGTTTCATCTAATAAACGTTCAGGTGATTTAACGGCTTTAATGGTAAGGCTATCTCCACATTGCCGTAATAAGATTTCTTCTGTTTCTGTTAAATCACGATCCGCATAAATAATGATTGGAATTTGAGATAATTTATCATCACGACGCTGTTTTTCAAGTAGTTCAATGCCGGTTCCTTCTTCAACATCCAAATCTAAGACAATACAATCATAAGTTGTGGTATGTAGTTTCTGTATTGCTTCTTCTATGGTGATAGCCAATGTTGATTGGACATCACCATTAGCCATTAAATCTAACATTTCTTGTTGACGTTGCTGGTTATCTACCACAATCAACAATCGTTTCACCGTTTCAGTAATATACCTATCAATGATTTTAAAAGCTTTACCGAGCTGTTCTATATTGACGGGTTTGAGTAAATAGCCAATGGCTCCCATTTTCTTAGCATCTCTTTCTTGATCAGCGGCTGACATAAAATGAACTGGAATATGCCGAGTTTCCGAGTTATCTTTTAGCATTTCCATAACAGTCCAACCATCTATTTGAGGTAATCCTATATCAAGTATAATGGCATGTGGTTGATATTTTTCTGCTAAGAATAAGCCGATTTTGCCATCAGCTGCAAGAAGGCATTTAAAGCCTTTTTCTCGTGCTAAGTCCATCAGAGTCGCAGAAAATTTTTGATCATCGTCAACAATCAAAATAAATTTATCTCCCTTATTTAGGGCGTTTCTATCATCATCTATGTTCTCTGTTTGTGTTTTCTCAGTGAAGGGGGTAGTGGTTTCTCCCACCCCGGGATTTGTAGAAAAAGTTTGTTGTTGATATATTGATGATTTGGAGGTTTGAATATTTTGGATTTCCAAATGAGTAAATTTTTTACGTTCTGCCACACTTTCTGATATATAAAGCGTAAAAGTACTCCCTTTTCCTTCTTCACTGTCTAAATGAATATCTCCACCTAAGAGTTGGGCTAGTTGGCGAGAAATAGATAAGCCAAGTCCGGTGCCTCCGAAACGCCGATTGGTGCTACCATCAGCTTGTTTAAAGACTTCAAAGATAAGTCCTTGTTTGTCTTTTGGAATACCAATACCATTATCGGTAACGCTGATTGCAATGGTGTTGGCTGGTTCCAGTACCGCTTCTTTTTCTATTTGAATTGGAATATCAGGACGTTGTACCGTTAATTTCACTTCACCTTGGTTGGTAAATTTAAAGGCATTGGAAAGTAAGTTGTTGATGATTTGTTTAAGCCGTTGTGCGTCAGTATAGATAACGGTTGGTAAATTGTCAGCAACAGTGATGTTAAATGTAACTCTTTTTTTGTCAGCAATATGACGAAATTTTTGTTCGATGCTTTCTACCCAGTCTGTGAGCAATATATCTTCAATATGTACTTCCATTTGACCCGCTTCGACTTTGGATAAATCAAGAATATCATTAATCAATGTCAAGAGGTCTGAACCGGCACTATAAATAGTTTTGGCATATTCCATTTGTTTGTTGTTCAAATTACCGTCTTTATTTTCACTTAGCAATTGAGAGAGAATGAGTAAACTATTTAATGGTGTGCGTAATTCATGGGACATGTTAGCCAAAAATTCGGATTTATATCGGCTACTGAGTTCCAAAGCGCGGGCTTTTTCTTGGAGCGTTTTTTTACTGTCTTCAAGGGCCTTGGAGCGTTCTTCTAATTCACCATTGGCTATCCGAAGTTCTTCTTGTTGTGATTGGAGTTCTTCATTGCTGGACGCGAGTTCTTCTTGTTGTACTTGTAGTTGTTCATTGGCTGCTTGGAGTGAATCTTGTTGTGCTCGTAATTCTTCGTTGGTGGATTGAAGTTCTTCTTGTTGAATGCGTATGGCTTCTTCGGCCTTTTTACGATCGGTAATATCTCGAACAATACCAGTAAACAGGCGTATTTCACCTACGAACATTTCGTCAACGGATAATTCAATGGGAAAGATCGAGCCATCTTTACGTTTACCCATTGCTTCACGCGGATATCCAATTAGCTTGGCTTGCCCAGTGCGTAAATAATTTTGGAGATAGTTGTCGTGTTCACTGTAATAAGGTTCTGGCATGAGTATGTTAATATTTTGATCAACCACTTCAGACCAGGTATAGCCAAATATCCGTTCGGCGGCTTGATTAAAGGAGTCAATATGGCCCTTTTCGTCAATGGTAATGATGGCATCAGCAACGGTATCGACAATGGCACGGATACGTTCTTCTCTGACCAGAATTTCTTCTTGCTGGGCTTGCAGATTTTGAGTGAGTTGTTGGGATTCGTCCAGTAGTGCTTGCATACGCAAGCGAGATTGTGCTGAATTCAGGGTAATGGCGATATTGTCGGCCACATGTTCAAACAATTCAATTTCAGTTGTTGTCAAATGATGGGCTGTTGCTATTTCTAAAATACCTAGGACTTGGTTTTCATAAAGCAGGGGCAACACAAAAATATCATCTGGTTCGGATTCTCCCATGCCAGAGTTAATCGACAAATTAATATGTTCTTTAGGTGCATTTGAAAAAAGAAGACTTTTTTTCTCCAAAGCCGCTTGTCCAACTAGCCCTTCACCAAATTTAAATTCATTATAGTTATTATTGCGTTTTTTATAGGCATAACTACTTACTAATTTTAAATTATCTTCTTGAGCTAAAAAAAATACACCAACTTGGGCATTGATGTAATTTGCAAGATAGTTGAGAATGTTTTGGGTTAATACGACCAGTTCTTGTTCACCACGCATTCTTTCATTTAATTGGGTTTGCCCAGTTTTCAGCCAATCGGATTTTTGGCTTTCTTCCGTGACTTGTTGAAGTTTTTGGGTCATTTGATTGAGGGCATGCCCAAGTAGGTCGTTGTGGCCCTTGATCTCAATTTGGCGGCTATAGTCGCCGGTTACAATGGCTTGTGAAATTTTGGTGATTTTTGCCAATCGCTGAGTCATTTCAACCAGTGCTTTACCCAAGATATCTTTTTCAGAACGAGGTACAATTGTTACAGAGGTATCACCTTGGGCTAAGAGATGAGCTTGATTGACAATTTGTTTAAACGCAATCACCATGTCTTGGAGAGAAGCATAAATACCGGTTATTCTTCCGCGATGAGATTCAAAGGAGACCTCTAAATTACCGGTTGCGATTTGTTGAGTGATAGCGGCAATTGTGGCTGGTTCTCCACCGACTTGTTGTAGAATTCGATAACTGATAAACCATCCAAAAAAACCGGCGAGGAAGATGCCGATTCCTAATAAAAACCATTCTATATAGATGAGGTCATGAACGAGTAAGTCGATAGCTTGACTGTCTTTTTGTAATAATTGTTGCTGATTTTCAGTCATTCGTTCTAGTATGGTGATTAATTGATTAGCTAACGGTATTGCTTTAGTAGCAAGCCAGTAATTGCTTTTATTCCAATCGGGTTGATGACGCTGTTCCAAAATATGAAAGACAATGGGTGAAAAAGTGTTTCTTGCTTTAGAAAACGTTTCAAAAGCTTTGAGTTGTTCTGAAGTGAGTTGAGGGATATTTTTTAATTGATTAAAAAAGTCCGCGTTTTTTTGCCATGAGGTTTCAAATTGCGTTTGAAATTGTTGTTCGCCAGAAATGAGAAAGAGATGAATATTGTTCAATGACTGTCCTAGGGTTTTGTGAACATTTTCCATGAGAACTAATAAAGCGTGGCTTTCAGAATTGAATGATTTATTGATTTCTAATTCAATTATTTGGCTAATATGGTCTGACATAAGAGTTTCAAGAGGTATAGCTTGTTCAAAGAATATTTTGAGAACGGGTATATTGTCAGGCGTTTGCGCGATATTTTCAATTTCCTGTTGAAAATGTTCAAGTTGAGCAAGTATTTCTTCCACTTTTTGGAGTTGGTTCACATTTTCTGGCATGGTCCAATGATTCGCCAATTGTTTCATTTCATTAAGTGGCGCGTGGAGTTCTGTTGACCAAACTTGGGCTCTTTCTGTTTTAAATTTTTCTTCTCCTAATAACATCCAGCCTCGTAAGACAGCTAACGCATGGTTAACACCATTTAACATGATCATGCTGTTGTTTGCGGTTGGGGTGCGAATCTCGGTGATATTTTGTGATAATTTTAGGGCATGACGCACTTGAACGATGTTAATGGCGACAATCAGTGCGATAATGGCAACCATTATTGAAAACCCTATTGTTAATTGGCTTTTCATTGTCATCGTGTTAAAAAATGACATCTGTTTTTCCTTTTTTTGATTAAATCGGCAATCCAAAATTGATTTTGAACAAATTTAAAGTAAACTATCAGTTATAGAAAAATGAGTTATACTGTTTATTTTTAAATGGGGTAGAAATTCAAGATGTCAAAGGAATCCCAGTTGAGACAAAATTTAAGTACATTCTGTATTAATGAGAGTATCGGGTGTGATCTCAGTTTGATGTCAGTGCAAATTTGTAGGGGTGCCCAGCAACGTCTTTTTGTTACAGAATGGAGGGCAATGGTTCGATATGCTGACTAACCGCCAACCGAGTTCACTAATCAGCGGGTGGCAAAAATGTTGGTAAATACCAAAAATTGACCCACCTACATTAAATGGAGGTCACATCCCTTACCATCTATTACTTTTAGCAACTAAAAATATCAAATTAAATTAAAACAATAGTTTAAATATTTAGGGTGAACAGAAAATCAATAAGTGACATAAAACTGATGGGTGATAAGGGTTACACCCAGAGTATAACGAAGTGGTGACAGTTCTTATGCTAATCCAAAGTTCGCTACACTTAAGAATTTTTTAATTTCGCGTCGGAATTTTAGCAAAAAGAGTCGCAGATTAAATACAATATATAACATTCTATATCAATTTATAACTCATGTTATGCACAATGCTTTAAAAATATTGATCCTTCGTTTTAAAGGAAAATTCCCCTATACCCATTTTTTTTAAGGGGATTTTAGTGGGTTAAATTTCATCAATAAGAATGTGTAACATGAGTTTATAATATATTTCGTCTAAACAATAGCAACGTGATCCGTTAAAGGGAAAGGTACAAAAAAACGGAATAAAATACTTGGTACTATTCTTAAAAAATGCGGGAGCAAGTCATCCAAAATAAATTTTGGACTCTAAATCAAGAGTATGGTGGAGTATAAAATTTATTTTGGAGACCGAAAATTAGCAATACTGGCATGGTTCAAAAATCATGAATTAGGGGTAACAACTTGAGGGATGTGCTGGCGTTCTTCGCTGTACTTTATCTTTGCACCTAAGTATTCAATGCCACCTTCGTTAAGGATTTTAATTGGGGTTTGCGCGTGGGATTACCCCTACAAATCATGATCTTATGTAGGGGCAATCCTTTATGGTTGCCCTTAACTTAACTTAACTAAGTATTACCCTGAATTGAATCATGCCGCAATACCGTACTTTTACCCCTTCTGAAACAAGAATGAGATGGGCTTAGGAATGAGAATTTAATCATTTCCAAAACTTGAATGTCTATATCTGCCAGGTTTTAAAAATTTGGCATGGCAAGTTTAATTCGGGGTTTTTAGGTTGTGGCTAACGGTTGGTGAGCTTGTTGAACCATGTCAAACCATTTATTTAATCTCCATTTTTAAGTGAGTGCTATTAACTTGTGACCTTTTGGAGCATTTAAAATTAATTTCAATAACGATGGTATAAACAACCATAGAATTTATAGGAATTAATCTGGATTAATGGTCTTTGATATTTTTAAGGCCATATATATATTACGTCATCAATTGTGATAAGATTACTTTAAGGACGTGAAGTTTATAAAGTATAAAATATCAATAATTTAAGAATGGTAGGACTTCAGTAAACTATCTAAAATTCAAGAATTGGTCACAATTTTGCAGCCATGTTCGAAAGCGAAGTTAAGTGTGTTATCCAATTTTCTCATTGTCAAGTGGATAAATATTTAAGTATTTAAAATATTGTTATTTTACTGACGTTACTTTATTAATTGGTTGATTTTAAAACGACTTTAAATTTTAGAACTGACTAACTGAAATGATTAAACCTTTGCTTTATTTATTCTCCTTATTGATTCTCCTTGCCTATCAGTAAATGACACGCCCTTTGGAAAAAATGCAACCTTTTAAATTTCAATAAAAATCTAGGCTCTGTTGACATTTCATAATAAGTTATTGATTTATAATGAATTAATATTTAATAACTCATTGAAATATATATATTATTGGCCAATACCAGCAAAACAGAAAACTTGAATATTAAGTTTAGATGATTTCCAAGAAAGATTATACTGTTGCCTGAGCGGTTAGCGGTTGATAGTTCGGTTGGTAAGCTTTTTCTTCGAACTAAAGGTAGTTATTACCGTTGCCTTTTAAAGCTCAGGCAACGATTCCCGGTATATTCATTTACTGTTCAAACGAGGCCTTGGGAATTTTGAGGGTTAATCTGATAAAAACAAGCATTTCCAGAAGTTTCATGAAGTTTTATCATGACAAAAAAATCGGTTAACATTTTAAAAAAACAAAATTCTTTTTAATGCAGCGAAAGGCTAAAACACCGGTTAAAAAAATGTAAATTTTTCAGTCAGTTAGCATATAGAAAAGCTTTTAGGACTCAGAATGTTATCACTTCCAAAATTTGAATCAAACCTGACAGGTTTTAAAAACCTGTCAGGTTTAGTTTCGTCTGTTATTAAATCCTGAGTCCTTATTTACTCACTTAGGAATGAGGATTCAATAAAACCCGAGCGAGGCAAAAGTTTTTGTACGCAAAAACTTTCGTTTCGATCATTAAACCTGCTGGTTTAGGTTTAGACATTCAAGTTTTGGAAATTATTAAATTCTCATTCATAAAGTGAAAAGCAAAAAAATATTATCTCACTTAAAAATACTATTTCTTGACGAAATCGTCATTTTTTTGCTGGACAAAAATCGTAACACACTATAACACGCATAATGGCGAGCAATTGTCTTAGAAGAGGCTTTAATTTGCTCGGATGATGAACCGAACTGATGACAATGGCGTGATGATCCCACTAGAAAAAATCATTGTTCTCAATAAGGTTCCCTTGTTTTCAATGCTGAAAACGGAGGACCTGCACATGATATCGACAATTGCCAGTGAAGAAGCTTATGAAGAGGGACATACCTTATTTTATGAAGGTGATATTGGCGATAGATTGTTTATTGTCGTCTCTGGTGAAGTCATGATATTGAAAAAAAATAAAGAGGGCGATGAGAAGCATTTGGCAACCTTGAAAGAAAATGATTTTCTCGGTGAATTATCGTTATTTGATGCCGAAACTCGTACTGCCACAGCTCGCTGCTTTGGTCCATGCACATTTTTAGTGATTGAACGCAATGATATGGAACAGTTAGCCCACGAATATCCGGCAATTGCTTTTGGTTTTATCAAAGTCTTGATTAGTCGTATGCGTGGCATGGTTCTTAACAAAAGCGAAGAGTGAAGTCTATCAATCACTCTAAACAGGTAATTAGTCTAATCACTCTTCTTTTATAGCGTTTTTGCGTTTAACGCGTTACACTTCGGCAAGCTCAGTGCAGGCAGTGTTATAGCGTTTTTTATTTAATGATGAATAAATTAAACTAGATTAATTGTACTTTATTTAATCGGGAATTGCTATAATTATGGTAGCACGTTTTCTTGGCAATTTGTTATCCATTAAACCCAATGAATGGGATGGAGTCGTTTATTTTTTTCTAGTGTTGTTGGTATTTTCCTTCGGTGCCAGCTTTGCACGTAGCTTAGGAATGACACTATTGGTTGACAAACTCGGGGGCGAACAGCTCCCGTTGATGTTTATCTTTATTGACTTAGCGGTGATGGTGGGTTCTATTTTATATGCCCATTCCACCAAAAAATTCAGTGGATTAGTTATTTTAGACTTTTTTCTGATATCAACGACCATCTTTTCAGTGATTGCCCAAGCCTTATTTTTTTTTACGACCCAACTTCGTTGGGTGTATGGATTTTTCTTCGTTGGTTTTTTCTTTTTTTATATTTTAATTTCCATACATGTGGGTAGTGTCGTTGCTTCTTACTTTACTGCTGTTCAAGTCAAGCGTGTCACACCTGTTATTAATGCCGGCTTTCCTATTGGCGGCGTATTAGGTGGAAGTGCCTTAATTGTATTATTAAATATTTTTCAATTTCAACCACAACAGTTGGTTGTGGTATTAGGCGTGGCTTGTCTTAGCGCAGTTTTTTTCTTACGTCTTATCAATGCCCGTCTAAGCCCGGTGCGTGCTGGCAATGATCAGTATAAAAGTCATAAAAATCCAATCAGTGAATTGATAATTGCTTTTCAATATATTGTCAGATCTAAATTAATGATCTATATGTCTCTGGGTTTGGTTTTGTTTGTGATTGCCAATAAACTCTTAGAATATCATTATCAAACGATCATTTATTATGAAGTTTTTCCAGATGTGACTCAACGAGCTACGTTTTTTGCCACTTATGAAGTGTTTGCCAATTTAGCTTGGTTAGTTGTCCAACTCTTTTTAACTTCACGTATTGCGATGAATTGGGGAGTTGGTGCCAGTAATGTGCTTTACCCGATATTTTCAGCAATGGTAGCATTAGCTCTGTTTATTTATTTTTACTTAACCGCGCAAGGTCAAATTCAAGAAAACGTTGTTGTGATGCTGGGTTTGGGAATTATTACACAATTTGTTAATCAAGAAATGCGTGGTGCTTTGCGTACTCCAACTAATAATTTACTATTTAATGCCATTCCTCCCAATCAATGGGGAGTCAACAAAGCTTTTCTTAATGGCATTGTGTTTCCCTTCTCAACAGTCATTGCTGGTACTTTGTTAATTTTAATGACGGGCAATGGAACTGATCAATCCACTTTTTCAACCGCACAATTTCACTATCTGTTGCCCTTAATTGTCTTCATCGTTTCAATCTTAGGGATTTTTGTGGCTTTTCCACAATGGGCGGCGTATGACAAGGGCGTTTTTGGTTTACTGCACCGCGATTTATTTGTTGATCGTCCAATAGATGCTAAAGTCGGTGGTAGGGGCAATAGTAGTCTCAAACAGGTTATACAGCAAAAATTAAGTAGTACCGATCCATATCATGTTGTAGCGGCTTTAGAGATGATAAGAGTTTTGAGGTTAAATTATTTTGTTAATCAAGTTGGTAATTTATTTCTTAAAACTCAAGTATTTAAAATTAAAGAGCATTGTATTAAGACGTTAGCGGCATTACCGCAATCTCATTCAAACCTTACTTATCTAGTCGAAGCACTGCAAACAGAGAAAGATGCTAACGTTTTACCCTTAATTCTGAAAAATTTGGCTCAATTCAAATCGGTTAATTTTAATGACACCATAGAAAAATTATTAGCACATCAGGCACCAACAGTTTTTGTGGAAGCCTGCATTAGTTTACATAGTCACCCAAGCTATAGACACAAACGTGTTATTGAGAAAAAAATTATTGAACGTCTTCAAGAATCGGTGCGACCAGAGACAGCTCTGTACTTATACGCGTTGGGTGAATTACGGCAGTCACATTATAGTGATAAAGTGCTGCCATTTATGGATAACGATAATTCAGAAGTACGATTGGCTGCGTTTACCGCATTTATTCGTATGCTTGAGGGCCAACTTGAACCTTACAAATCATTGCTTTTGGAAGCACTCAATTCGCCTTTGAAAGAAATGAAAATTGTGGCTTTGCGGGCCCTTAAAGAATGTCAATCTTTGGATGATTGGTTACCCATTATTCAATTATTGGGTGCCAAAGATCGTGCTTTAGTCATTGAAAGTAAGGAAGTGTTGCGGCTTAGTTTGGGTGTCTGCAAACCGATGTTGGTAGAAATCATGTTTTCTGACAATATTTCGGTACAGCAACGGTTTGAAATTTTGTCGCTGATTTATCCTAAACTGAGCAATGAACAACGACAAAACTTACGGCAAGGTGCAGATGAATCTCTTAAAACATTTATAAAAATTAATTGGTTAATAAAATTACAGGCGACTATAAAACAGACCAGCAAAGCTCATGATTTAATAGGAAAGGCTTTGCAAGAAATTGCAGAAGAACATTTGCATCATGTTTTAACAATTATCACTTTTGCGTCTGATCAGAATATTGAATTTTTTCAAAAAGTGAGCCGTGGTTTACAATCATTAAGTCGTGCCAATCAAGGTAATGCTTTGGAAGTATTATCCAATGCCAAAGAAAGATATTTGGTTAGTCGGGTGCTTAAATATTTTGATGAGCGCGTTAATGATCTAAAAGCGGTTAATCGCATCCATGTTGCGTTGTTTGGAGAAAGTTTAAGGATTGATGAAAGTCACTGTGAAGAGCAATTACATGCCTTAAACAACGATATGATAATGGCGTGTTTGCTTTATATTGAACAAGAAAAAACCGGTGTTTTGAGATTGGAAAATGTGAATGATAAAGTTCGTAAGTTATTGACTGGAAAGTGAAAGGAAAAATGGGGCAGGGGGCAGGGTACAGGAGAAACACTCTCACTCGAACAGAAATTTTGAATTTCTGGGTTTTCATCCAAAATGGATTTGGGCTCAATCTTCTATCAATAGATTTCTTTCTTTAGTCCCTGTCACCTGATACCTGATACCTGCCCCCTCTCACTCGAACAGAAATTTTGAATTTCTGGGTTTTCATCCAAAATGGATTTGGGCTCAATCTTCTATCAATAGATTTCTTTCTTTAGTCCCTGCCGCCTGATACCTGATACCTGCCCCCTCACTCGAACAGAAATTTTGAATTTCTGGGTTTTCATCCGAAATGGATTTGGGATCAATCTTCTATCAATAGATTTTTTTCTTTAGTCCCTGTCACCTGATACTGTCACCTGACCTGCCACCTGCCCCCTTTCTCTTTACTGTGGATGATGACGACGATGCTCATCTATAATTTTCTTGACTTGATAAGGACTCGGTATGCCATCAATTCGGATTTCTGCCTCAGAACTTGCTGCACTGGAAACTTCTACTTCACCAGAGAAAAAAATCCGTTGTAATAAACGTTGGTTTATTTGTACACTCCGAATATCTGATAAAAAAACTTCACGTATACTTTTAGAAAGTATGCCTTTTGAAAATCTTACTCTTTCAGCTGTCACAGTCAGTCTCATATTAACGACATTTAACCACCAATAGAACAAAATCCACGCAAAAATCACTAAGGCAAAAGTACCTAATATGACTTTAGGTTGATCATCATTTAACCATCCTACCATTAATCCCACCACACCCATTACGACCATGGCAATAGATAAGATGAAAAAAAATGGTCGGTTACGAAACATAGAGGGATTTGAATCGTACAACATTTTTTCAGGGATATCATTATCTTCTTGAGGTTTTTTTTGATCTTCTGAGATTTGCTTATCTTCAGTCACTTTTTTTCTCCTTGTATTTACAACTGTCCGAAGTATTGTTCTGAAAACGCCAGAGAACTCTGTAAATCTTTGATTTTTAATTGAGCTTATCCACGTCTTTGAAAATACTATACGCAAAAAAGTTCTCTGGAGTTTTCAGTATTGTTTATAAAACTACCAATTATACTGAGCGTCCTTCAAATCAGTGAAATTTTTGAATCAAGAAAAATCCGATTTCTTGAAGAAATCGGATTTCTTCGACATTTTAGATTTTCACAAAATTCAAAGGTGAACAGTATAAATTGCTAGTCAACAAAAGTATTTTTCACTTTTCTAAAAATACTATTTCTTTAAGAAATAGTATTTTTCATTTCTCCAAAATGTTAAAAGATTTGCGTACCTATACTGGTTTCTTCTTTCCTTCCCCCTTCATCCTGTTCCCTTCATTTTCTCCCTTTAGACACCATATTTTTGACGATAATCTTGAATAGCAGTTAATATTTCTGGTTTATCAGGTTGTTGTGTGAGATAAGTGATTAAATCATCTAAACTAACAATGCTAGTGACTTTAACACTATAAGTTTGTTCAATTTCAGCAATAGCAGATAATTGTTGGGTTTGTCCGCATTCTTGACGATTAAGCGCAATAACTATACCAGCCAATTTTGCGCCTTCCCTTTCAATCACTTGTGCCGCTTCATGTATTGCTGTCCCCGCACTGATCACATCATCAACTAATAAAACGTTACCTTTTAAAGGTGCGCCAACAACTGTCCCACCCTCTCCATGATCTTTCACTTCTTTGCGATTGAAACAATAAGGAATATGGCGATGATGATGATCAGCCAATGCAATAGCAGCCGCTGTTACAATGGGAATACCTTTGTAAGCCGGACCAAATAATATGTCAAAATCCGTTTGAGATTGTTGTATGGCTTGTGCGTAAAAACGCCCCAATTCAGCTAAAGCTTTACCGGTATTAAATAAACCAATATTAAAAAAATAGGGACTTTTTCGTCCTGATTTTAAAGTAAAATCACCAAAACGTAACACATTTTCAGCAATCGCAAATTCTAAAAATTCTCGTTGATAAGTAAGCATAATAGTTTTTAGTGATGAATGTCCTCACTCACAAATTAAGGAATTAATTGAAAACGCCAAAGAACTTTTTTGCGTGTAGCATTTTCAAAGACTTACGCGGGAAAACTCAATTAAAAATCAAAGGCTTACAGACTTCTCCTACGTTTTCAGGAACTAAGTAGAAATTGCGATGCATCGCATCTCTACTATACTGAGCGTACTTCAAATCCGTGAAATTTTTGAATCAAGAGAAATCCGAGATCGAAAAGAAATCGGATTTATTTCGACCTTTTAGATTTTCACAAAATTCAAAAGTGAACAGTATATTTGCTATTCGCCATTAGCGAATTTCGTTTGGCTGTTCTCTCAAGATTTTGATTTGAAATAAAGTATTACGATCCTCTTCTTCTAGCGTCGATTTAATGAAATGAATTGTTGTATGGTATTGGGGAATGACATTATATTTAAGGGCGTTCACGCGCTTTTGCGTTTTACGTTGTTCTTCCAACAATCGCCATAAAGCCGTTTCCGCTTCGCCCAGTCTCGCTAAAAAAACCACCATATCGGCAAGCACCCGGCGCGTTTCATCAAAACTCGTATCGGTGCCCATTAAACCAACGGGTTGAAGTGGCAAACGTTCCGCAGTTACGGCTGGATATTGTACACCGATACTACTACGTGGCAAGATTTTAGCATCAAGAGCTGGATTTATACCGAGTGCAGCTTGCTGTAAAGCCCGACTACCCATACGAGTATGGGTCATGCCGAGCCAATAATACGCGGTTTCTAAAGCCTCTTTCGCTTCTTTGCGGAGCGCACGATATTGTTTGAGACGTTCATAAACTAAGCGAGTCAATAATTCTTTTTTGCGTTCCAGTAGTGAAGCCCCTAATTCTAAAAAAGCCACTTTGCGCTTTAGAATTAATAAGGTACTTTTTGTGGGAGGAATTTTAAGACGTTTACTAGCCATTAGTCAGTTATCAGTTATCAGTTATCAGTTATCAGTTATCAGTTATCAATTATCAATTATCAATTATCAATTAAGTCATTTCACGAAATGATTTTTTAAAGTTTTTATTTTAACTTGCTTTTTTCAATAAAGGTATATTATTTTATTCTAAATATAATTAGGATTTACGCATTTAAAATGAAATTATTGTTAATTAATTAATTGATTCTTAAACCATACAAAGTGCGTAAATCTTCAATTAGAAACTCAAGTAGGAATGTAGCAAAAAATAACGCACGTAAAACAAATAGTATTTCTTAGGCAACTCGCAAAAAATAATCTACCAGGGCAACCATAAAGGATTGCCCCTACAACCTCCGATGGTTTGTAGGGGCAATCCCTTGTGGTTGCCCCTGATGGGTATTTTATTTTTGGCGAGTTACCTTAAAGAAATACTATTTGTAGCTACCAAAATGTCCAAAATAAATTTTGGACTCCAATTCCAATATTTATTTTGGATCAATTCGTTTCACCATTCACCATTCACCATTATTACAGATGCTAACATTCTCTAATTATTTACTGAAAGAACAACTTCATCAAGGCGAACATGCCCTTGTATATCGTGCGGTTCGGCAAACTGATCATCAATCGGTTATTTTAAAAATTCTCTCAGCAGAATATCCCACCTCGGAAGACATTGCCCGTCTCAAACACGAATATGAGCTGCTCCACCTATTTGATAACACAGTGGAAGACATCATTAGAATATTTGGATTTGAACAAGAAGACAATCGCTATTTCATTGTTTTGGAAGATTTTGGCGGTGAGTCAATCGCAAACTTCCTACAATTCTATTTTTTTGAAACAGAAGACTTTTTGCGTATTGCCCTGAGTTTGGTTGACATTTTGGCTGAATTACACCGTCAAAATATCATTCATAAGGATATTAATCCCTCCAATATTCTTTGGAATCCAAACACTCATCAAATCAAACTGATTGATTTTGGGATTTCGACGCAATTGCCGCGTGAAAATACAACCCTCAGTAATGTCAATAGTTTGGAAGGCACCTTGGCTTATATGGCCCCAGAACAAACTGGACGCATGAATCGAGCAATGGATTATCGCACTGATTTTTATTCGCTGGGAGCGACTTTTTACCAAATGCTCACGCAACAATTGCCGTTTGAAACGGATGAGGCGATGGAAATGGTGCATTGTCATCTGGCGAAAACACCAATGGCTCCGCATGAAGTGAATCCCAAAATTGCTCCAATCATTTCTCAAATCGTGCTGAAATTGATGGCAAAAAATGCCGAAGATCGGTATCAATCGGCTTTTGGTCTCAAAACAGATTTGGAAATATGCCAAGAAAATCTTCAAAGTTTAAAAAACCTCGAAGATTTTAATCTAAAATTAGGACAGCACGATTTTTCCGATAAATTGCAAATACCGCAAAAACTGTATGGACGCGAAAATGAAATTGAAACCTATTTAAGCGCGTTTGAGCGTGTTAGTCAGGGAACAACCACCCCTTTCTCCCCTCCTTATGAACTAATCTTTACCCACAAGTACCCTAAAATTATTTAATCCTATAAATAATAAGGTTATTAGGTAGCCGTAACGCCCATGAACTCAGAGTGTGAGGATAGGGAAATTTTTTGCCAGTGTCATTGTAGAGTGATATCCCCTATAATAAAAATATATTGATTTCAATAAGTTTACCTACTTGTGGGTAAAGATTAGCCTTATGAAGGAGGGGATGGGGGAGGTATGACAGTGGGATTTAAACCCGAAATGATGCTGATCACCGGATATTCGGGAATTGGAAAATCGGCTTTAGTCAAGGAAATTCATAAGAATTTGACTAAAACAAACGGCTTTTTTATCTCTGGCAAATTTGATCAATTTCAGCGCAATGTACCTTACTCTGCCATTGTCAGTGCTTTTTCGGATTTAATTCGGCAATTGTTGACCGAAAGCACAGAACAATTCCAAGGTTGGAAAGAAAAAATTCTCAGCGTTTTAGGGAACAATTCCCAGTTAATCATTGATATCATTCCAGAAATCGAAATGATTATTGGCCCGCAACCGCCCGTGCCAGAATTGGGCCCGACCGAAAGCCAAAATCGTTTTAACTTGGTATTGCAAAACTTTATTCGCATTTTTGCCCAACCAGAACATCCCTTGGTGATGTTTTTGGATGATTTGCAATGGGCCGATTCAGCTACACTGAAATTGCTTGAATTGATGATGACCAATGAAGAGTTGCGTTTTCTCTTTTTAATTGGAGCTTACCGAGATAACGAAATTAGCCCGACTCATCCACTTTCTCTCACTTTGGAAAAATTGCAGAAAGAAGATGTGGCTATCCATCAAATCACATTAGGGCCCTTAACGCTTGAGCATGTTATCCAACTGATTGCTCAGACGTTGCATTCTGATCTGCAAACCGTTCAACCCTTAGCTGAATTAGTCACACGCAAAACCGGTGGTAATCCGTTTTTTGTTAATCAATTCCTGAAAACTTTATATGATGAAAATTTGCTAAGTTTTAAATCCCCTCTAGTCCCCGTTTCGACAAGCTCAACGACCGCTTCTCCCTCTCGGTCATTGAGTTTGTCGAAATGTGAGGATCGGTCATTGAGCTTGTCGAAATGGGAGGATCGGTCATTGAGCTTGTCGAAATGGGAGGAATCTAAACGGGAGGAAGGGAAAATTTTTTGGCAATGGGATATCGCTAAAATAGAAGCCCTCAACATTACCGACAACGTTGTCGATTTAATGATTGGGCAATTAAAAAAATTGCCCGAAGCCACCCAACGTATGTTACGTTTAGCGGCGTGTATTGGCAATCGTTTTGAGTTAAGTACGCTTTCTCTTATTTCAAAATATTCAACCACCGAAATTTCTCAACAGATGCTTCCAGCCTTTAAAGAAGGGTTAGTGCAAAATACCGGCAAAAAAGCGGTCAAAAGTTCAGACATTCAAAATGGGAGCAATTCCCAATTACCGATTACCGATTCCCAATTCTTGATTACCCATTACCAATTTCTACATGATCGTGTGCAACAAGCTGCTTATGCGCTGATTCCAGAATTTGAAAAAACGATCCTTCATTTAAAAATGGGTCGTTTGCTATTGGAAAATACTGCTGATGAGATATTATCCGAACATGTGTTTGAAATAGTCGATCATCTCAATTTGGGTTTAGCACTGGTGAATTCCCCAGTTGAAAAAGAGGAAATTGCGCATTTAAATTTGAAGGCTGGACAAAAAGCCAAAGCAGCCACCGCTTATGAAGCCGCTGTCAAATATTTGGAAACGGGCTTAAAACAATTGTCCTCAGATTGTTGGGAAACTCAATATGATTTGACACTGGCTTTACATTTGGAAATTGTTGAAGCTGGATATTTAAATACCCAGTTTGAACAAGCCGAACAATGGGCCCAAACGGTGTTGCAACAAGCTCAGACAGTGTTGGATAAAGTTAAAGTCTATGAACTCAAAATCACCTTTGATGCAATTCAAAACCGATTTCCCGTCGCTGTTGATACTGGTTTAGCTGTGCTTGAGATGTTAGAAGTTTCGTTGATAAAAGAAGAATTACCTCAAACGCTTACGATTGAAGAATTTAGCCAATTACCAACCATGACTGATCCGGCTAAACAAGCAGCTATGCGAATATTGATGAATTTATTTGCCCCCGCTTTAATCACTAATCCAGTATTATTGCCACAAATTGCGTATACCATGATTAATTTGTGTATTCGTTATGGTAATTCGTCGGCTTCAGCGTTTGCTTATGTTTTTTATGGTGTTCTACTATGTAGTCAGCAACAAATCGAAAAAGGATACCAATTTGGTCAACTCGCTTTAATGATGTTAGAAAAATTTGAAGCGAAAGAAATCCAGTCTCGGGTGACAAATTTGTTTTGTGCTTTCGTGAGTCATTGGAAAGTATCAGCCCAAGAATCAATTCTGCCTTTACCAGATGTTGTTCAAATTGGCCTTGAAAATGGTGATATGGAATATGCCGGTTATGCAGCACTTAACTATTGTTCTAATCTTTTTCTCAGTGGCAAGAACCTGAAAGCTGTTCATCAAGTTCACGAACAATATCAAATTGTTATCAAGAATAATTTGCAAGATTTTAGTCTCTATTATCTGAAAATTTGGGCACAATTGGTCCTCAATCTCAGTGGACAATCTCAGCATCGAAGCCGTTTAATCGGTGATTGGTTCAATGAAGAAGAGATGCTCTTGAAATTGCAAGAAATGGATAATATGACATCGTTGTATGTCGCTTATATCAGCAAAATGATAAGTAGTTATTTATTTAAAGATAGCCTGGAAACCATAAAAAATGCTTCTTTGGCTGTCGAATATGAATCAGCTGCCACAGGTATAATGGCTACCGGACAACGACCTTTTTATCATTCTTTGGCCCTGTTAGCTCAATATCCGAGTGCGGACAAAACTGCACAAGTAGATTACCTAGCTCAAGTGACTACTAATCAACAACAAATGAAAAAATGGGCTGAGCATGCCCCCATGAATTTTCAACACAAGTATGACTTGGTTGAAGCTGAAAAAGCGCGTGTATTAGGACAAAATTGGGAAGCTGCCGAATTGTACGAAAAAGCGATGGCTGGTGCGAAAGAAAATCAATATCTCCATGAAGAAGCATTAGCTTATGAATTAGCCGCTGAATTTTATCTCGCACAAGGCAGAGACAAGTTTGCCCAAAATTATTTCAAAGAAGCGCATTATCGCTATCAACAATGGGGCGCATTGGCAAAAGTTGCGGATTTAGAGCAACGCTATCCACAGTTTTTGGCCAAAATTTCTGAATCGGCCATCATCGACAAATTACGAACCACAAGCACGGTGCTTGCCACTCGAAAAATTGGGACTACTGGTAATGGACGACTTAGCTTATTGGATTTAGAAACAGTCATGAAAGCCTCTCAAACCATTGCTGGGGAAGTGCAATTAGAGAAGTTATTGGTCCATTTGATGAACATCATTATTGAGAATGCCGGCGCAGAAAAAGGTTTTTTATTATTGGAAAAACATAGACAATGGTTGATTGAAGCGGAAGGAACAACGAATCATTCAGAAATAAAAGTGTTACAGTCGGATTCCATTAACAATCGGTTGCCAACGGCCATCATTAACTACGTTGCTCGAACCCAAAAACCAGTCATTCTGAATGAGGCAACTCATGAAGGAGAATTTACCCAAACGCCCTATATTCTCACGAACAGACCCAAATCCATTTTATGCGTACCTCTCGTTAATCAAGGTAAACTCTCTGCTATTGTGTATTTGGAGAATAATTTGGCAACGGGTGCTTTTACCTCGAAAAGAGTAGAAACTGTACAACTATTGGGAAGCCAAGCTGCTATTTCCTTGGACAATGCACGACTTTATGAAGAATTAGCAGAATATAATAACACCTTAGAGGCGAAAGTCACTGAACGCACCCAAGAACTTTCCCAAGCACTTAACCATCTCAAAACCACACAACAAGAACTGGTTCAATCAGAAAAAATGGCGGCCCTTGGACAATTAGTCGCTGGCATTGCTCATGAAATCAATACGCCATTAGGGGCCATACGTGCTTCGATTGGTAATATTGTAGATGGATTGAATCAATCCGTTCAACAATTACCCCAATTACTCCAAAAACTGTCTTTAGAACAACAACATGATTTCTTTGCGTTATCGGAAACGGCCCTTAAAAATAAGAAAAATCTCACGTCCAGAGAAGAACGCAAAATCAGACGGAAAATACGGAGTCAGTTAGAAGACTATGAAATTGAAAATGCAGATGAGATGGCAGATACACTTGTCGATATGGGCATTTATGAAAACCTTGAACCGTTCGTTTCGCTGTTCCAAAGCCAACATAAACCATTGATTTTACAAGTGTCTTATCATTTGACCATGCAACAGATTCACAGCCAGAATATTTTGACAGCAGTTGAACGAGCATCCAAAGTCGTTTTTGCACTGAAAAGCTATGCCCGTTATGACAATGAAAGTAAAACGGTTAAAGCTAAGGTAACTGATGGCATCGACGTGGTTTTGACCCTTTACCACAACCAGTTGAAACATGGCGTAGAAGTCACTTCCCATTATCAAGAGATACCCGAAATTCTTTGCTATCCGGATGAACTCAACCAAGTGTGGACCAACTTGATTCATAATGCGATTCAAGCCATGGAGAATCAAGGTAATCTCAATATTACAGTGACAGAAGCAGACAATCAAATTCTCGTTCAAATCACCGACTCTGGTCAAGGCATTCCTGATGAGATTAAACCACGCATTTTTGAACCGTTTTTTACCACCAAACCGACTGGCGAAGGCAGTGGCTTAGGCTTGGATATTGTCAAAAAAATCATTGACAAGCATCACGGTAAAATTGAAGTAGAGAGTCAGCCCGGTAAAACGACTTTTAGTGTCTACTTACCGATCCAAAGCTAAAGCTTTGGACTCCAACAATTTGAGCTTTTTTTGGGGTATGTTCAGACTTCCTAGTTTTTTTCTGGTTCCAACGCTCCGGCGTTGGAATCCTTATGTGACGCTCCGCTCCGCGTCACTCCTTTTTTCAAAGCGTTTTTGAGTTTATAGTAATTTTCGATTGAATAAAATACAATTTTCTGGTTCCAACGCTCTGGCGTTGGAATCCATCTGTGACGCTCCGCGTTACTCCTTTTTTCAAAGCGTTTTTGAGTTTATAGCTATTTTCGATTGAATAAAATACAGTTAATATTATTCAAATTATTGATAATTAATCTATTAACGCTATAATTCGGTAATACCTTAAACTCAAAAACGCTATAACTGATAACTGATAACTGATAACTGATAATTGATAATTGATAATTGATAACTGATTCCTACTCAAACGGTGAACCGATTTCCAATATATTGAACGAATATGTAGTGACTAAACCTAAAGCTAAACCCATTATAGCTAAGATAAGTGGTATTAATTGCATTGAAAGAGGTAAGGTAGATTGAACTAAATTATCTTTCTTTTTAAAAGCATACCTCAACACTTTCCACAGATAAGCAAATGCCAATGCACTGCCTACCACAATGACTCCAATCCACCACCATTGTCCGCTATGCCATGCTGCACGGAATAACAATTGATGAGCAAAAAATCCGCCACTGGGTGGCAAACCAATAATGCTCATCCCCGCCAACGCAAATGCAACAAAAGTAATTGGTAAGCTACGTCCTAAACCACGCCAATTTTCCCTATTCCCAACAAATGTCGCAAGCTCCGTTACTTCGTTTTCTGATTCCTGATTCCTAATTTCCAATTCGTCAACATCCAAACTATACAAAATATTACCCACCACCATAAACATCGCTGCAATAGCCAACGCATGAGAGAGCATAAAAAAAATCCCACCTTGCCAAGCCATAATACTCCAAGTATCTATCATACTACTAGCGATAGGAAACAGTAAAAAGAAATAACCCACTTGTGCGACAACAGAATAGGCTATCAATAGTTTTAACTGTTGTTGTTGCCATGCTTGCCATCCGCCCCAAATCAACGCAATCGCTCCCAATATACCGAGTAATTGTGAAGCCATTGGCAAAAATTCCGAGGGAAATACTTCAAACCATAAGCGTAATATAATATAAAAAGGTGCTTTAATTACCAAGGCAGCTAATAAAGCACTCACCGGTGCCGGGGCATTGGCATAAACAGCGGGTAGCCAAACATGCAAGGGGAACAGGGCCGTTTTTATTAATAATCCTAATAAAATTAAAGAAACAAATACATAAGTCGTTGGGCCCGTTTGAATTTCCAAACTGAGTGATGTGATATCCAGTGTGCCAAACGCGCCATAGAGTAATGCCAAACCTAATAAATAAATCAAAGAAGCCGTCAAAGACACTAAAAAATATCGCATACCAGCAGTAAGTGCTGGTACATCTCCATGCCACGTTATCAAGGGTATTACCGCCAAAGTCACTATTTCTAACGCGATATATATATTAAACAAATCCGAAGATAAAAATAATGCGTTAAGTCCTCCCCAAACTAATAGCCATAAGGGCCAAAATAAAAAATTTTCTGGTTTTGAAAAAGCAATCACATTTCCAGATTTATCATCCAATTTTTCATAAGCGACTGGCAAAGTCGATTTTTTATCTTCAACTGGTACCAGCGGATATTTGAGTTCTTCAGATTCCCCACTTTGCCAAGAGGATTTAACTTCATTGATAGACTCTCCTCTTTGCAAAATAGGAGTCGAGGAAGATTTCTTTTCAAAACAACTCAAATATTTAAGCGCGTAGCCCGTTAAAAAACTAGCTACGATGGCTGTCATGAGCAACATAAGTACACTTAAACCATCGACATACCACTGAATGCCTAATGGTGCTGCCCATCCACCCACGAAATACTCTTGTGGGCCCGTTGTCCAAACCAGCACGGCTAATTTTGACACACTGATTAATACGCCAATCACAGTAGCCGACAATAAAAACCACACACTACGTCGTCCCAAAATAAAAATCAGAACAGCAGCTAATAGCGGTATCATCACAGCTAAACTAGCCCAAAGCGAATTGCTCACCATATCTAATGCAGACCATAGCGGATTATTCATGATGATTCTCCGATTTTTTCTGGCAAAGATTGATGCCCGTTGCTTGATAAATACGCTGTGCTAATTTCAAACCTAATGCTGTTGCACTGACCATAATCACGATACCAATCAACACCATCGCATGAGGCAATGGATCAATGACTTGTGGATAACGAGAAGCGATGGCAATCAAGAGCAAAAAAACGCTACTCGCCATAATATTAAGGGCCATAATTTTACGCACCCAATTATTCTCAACCAGCAAAATATATAAACCGATGGTAAACAATCCCATCGCCACCAAAGAAAAAAAGATTATCTGTGTCATTTCAATTATCAATTATCAATTATCAATTATCAGTTATCAGTTATTTTTTTCTGGTTCCAACGCTCCAGCGTTGGAATCCTTATGTGACGCTCCGCGTCACTCCTTTTCTGGTTCCAACGCTCCAGCGTTGGAATCCTTATGTCATCTTCCGCGTCACTTTTCAAATGACAAAGTCTATAACTCATTTAGGATTGCTATATTATCACGATTTTGAAAAAGGGAAGTTAGGAGGCATTTTATCTTTAAACCTCCTAAAAACACTTAAAATACCTAGACTTGCCAATATCGCACCGACTTGAAAAGGACTTTCAGGCATCATTGCACCTACCCATAGTATATAACCAACTGTCAAGACCAAAAGCAGTAAAATCCAACGTGACAATGGTTCTGTTCCTCCTTTTTTTATGAAAGAATGATTACCTGAGACATTTTCTACTGGATAAACAACCCATATTCCAATAAACGCAAACAATGGTGCTGTTATACAAAGCAACGTATCATAACCACGAAAATTCATTAATAAAGCCGTTACCGGATAAGTCATGTTTGTATCAGATAATTGAGTTTGCACTAATCCCCCGATATCAATCGCGGGATGAGGCATAAAAAAAATAGCAACGGCTAAACCGATTTCAAAAATAGAAAGTAATAAAACCAGTAAAAGTAGTTTGAAAGGAGAATCGGACATTTTAGAAAGGTTCCTTTAATTTCCAAAGCTAAAGCTTTGGGACTCCAAAGCCCCGACTTGGAGTCCAAAGCTTTAGCTTTGGTTTTGGAGTTCAAAGCTTTAGCTTTGCTGAGGTTTTGGAGTCAAAGCTTTAGCTTTGGGTCCTATTGATTTTCCACAAAAAAATCGTATTGTCCTACATCAACAATACCCTGCATGACCGGCTCTACACCCGGATGGGATTTTGCTTTCCATTCATGAATCCAATCAAAAAAGGGCCAAAAATCGGCACTGTTTCTGGAAATACCATATTTCCCCACAAAATACGGCCAATCAAATTTTTCCTGAATTTTCTCAATATCAGAAATAAAACTTGAACTCTGATTCTCATTAATTTCAAGAAAGACATTCGGATAAGCACCAACGAAACCACGATACAAAGTCAGCTTATCTTCAGTTGGTTCACGGGTGAGTGACTCAGTACCTACAATACCATGATATTTATAAGCTTTATCCGCAATAATAGTGTAAAGCCAAGGTTCTCCTTGCGTATGGTTGATTTTGAGATAGCTAATGCTAGGAAAATATTCAGGATATCTTACGCCATCCTCTGATTGAGTTTTGTGCATCAGGGTGGTTTGGAATTTATCCTCCCAGGCTTTCTGTTTTTTGGAAACAGCATCAGGATTGTAGTTCATCTGCGATACGGGTTGCAAACGTTGTTTAGCAGCATCAATAAGATAAGTCACAGAAACCTCGGCAGCCACGTCCTCAGTTTCTGTTTGGCTCATTCCTTGAGCCAAATTCTCTTGTTCTCTCTTGGCATAAAGCGCATCAAGTCCTTCAGTTCCAGCCATTCTGGGTGGTAATTCACCCTCCTCACTATCCAAGGATTTGAGGCTCCATAACGGGAAGAATAACTTTCTAGCAATCCAACCAATCCCTTTGGCATATCGACGCCGAATAGCTTGACGGGCTTTAATCGGTAAAAAGGAAATAGCTAAATCTTCCGCCTCTAACCGAGTATAAGTCATAATGCGAAAGGAACCAATTTTCATAGCCAAGTTACCAGAAGGGAGATAATTGGCTACCAAATTATAATAAATTCGTTCAAAATTAGAAAAACTCAATACCCAAACGCTCCCCGGTGCCCCACCTTCTGGTCCACGTTGAACAGTGGTGCTACGTTCATGCCGCGTGATGCTAAGCCAGGCATTAGGATTGACTCCCTCTCCATAAGCACTATCACCACGTCCATCCCAAATATCTGCTGCTTTCAAACCTTTTCGCTTCTGTTGGTTTAACCAAAGTCGTAATTGGTATTCATAAGCCTTGAGATATAAGCGATCATCTTTACTGGTCCGTTGATAATATTCCGTGGCTTCCTTTACCGCTTTCACATTAAATTCAAGCCCTTGAACTTGATTCCACAGATGACTGAATATGCCCGTATATTTTTTATCAGTCATCTGCTGTTCATCAAGGCTCCAACGACCAGTATTCAAAATATCCCAAGACGAAAGTCCCAACTTAGGATTAATGACTGAAATATCAGAATCAGGGTCCAGAAACCAAACCCAAAAGTGGTCCTTGATGGCATAAGTTGCCCCAGAACCAATGCAAATAGCACCTTGAACCATTGCACCTATCACTACCTCCGAATTTTCGAGTAAAAAACGGGCCCGAATTTTAGCGGGGATAGCAGCAAAATAGGCAAAGGGATTACTACTCTCATATTGCGGTTCTGGAACCGGTTGCATCGGCCATTTTCCTAAAAAAAGTGCTTTCAAGCGAGCCAATCGTTTATCATTCACTCGCCAAACTATCATCTTCTTCTGCACAATGGCATCAGTGACTTTTTTCAGCCGATAAGAAAATTGGGTGATTTCTTGAGGTAATTGATAAGGAAAATGGGTGATAATTTCGCCCTCAGAATTATCATCCATTTTTGCGGTACGGACAATACGAAAATATTCTCCCGGATTTTCCTCAAAGTGCAGGTAAGCCGTATAAGTATGCTCATAGATGTATCTTGCCGCCTGTCTCCCTTGTGCCGAATCAGTATTGAAAAAGTGTTCCCATCTGTCGATAACTGCCGGATTGTTAGGCGTTTGCAATTGCTTCATGGCTTTTTCCGAGGGCCCTTTCGCGCCATTTCGCATCCAGGTATTTAAAATCGTCATTTCTTGAGGGGTTAAAGCCGGTAATGCGAAAGGCATACCTGCACCTGAAGAGATTCCATCAACAGACGTATTTTGAAAATAGTCTTCAGTGGTGACCACTTGCCAAGGATTATTTTCTTCTGGAAAATGTTTTTGAAATTGCGCTTGAGTTGCAGTACATTGGGTTTTGTTACTACCCTTAACATCATCATACAACTTTTCCACTTTATCCGTCAGCAGAAAACCGGGTTGATTGTACTGAAATCCCTTTGCAATAAAAGTATTGACTAGTGATGAATCCCAATGAGACACTTGATCGGTGCTATCAAGTTCATCATCATTAGCAACGACGGGAAAAAATCCAAGGTCGCGCCACTTAGAGAGCGAATAAACCTCATTCATCTGAGTCACTGGCATACTCTCCATACGTTGGATATTGTAAATGGGAGTAGGGTTATAACCACGTCGTACCCCTTGATATGATTGCAAATCAAGCTGGCAAGGCGTTTCGTAACAACCATGACAGGTGACACAACGTTTTGAGAAAATCGGCTGGACTTTATCAAGATAATGATCATCATATTCCTTGCCAGCATACCAAGCCGATAATTGATTCCCGATATAGCTATCCTTTTGTTGTTCTTGACTTTGTTCTTCCTTTGGTGCTTGACATCCACTACTGCTAAAAATGAATAACAAGGGTATTACTAAAAAAAGCTGATTTTGCATTGTTTCTCCAAAAATTACGTTATCCCCCATGTTTCATCTGGGTAGGATTGATGAAAAGAAGCTTTATTTTGGCAAATTTGTCAGTCAAAAATTCTACCATTTTAATGACAAATTCAGATTTCTTGCTGCGCTCAAAATGATATCATGAGATTTCAAAATAACATAATAACAAATTGAGATCATTTCCCTCTTTTTCTAAATATATTTTGAATCGGGAGACGAATATCCATAACTTCATCAATCATCTCGGTATCTTTCATCGTAAAAGTTTGGTGCTGTTTTGATTGAGAATAAATATCTATGATCTCCATTGAAGGAACAACTAACCAGCATGATTGAACGCCAAGTGCAAAATAGGCTTTAAACTTAGCAAAAATTTCACTAATGCGTTGTTTGGGAGAAAGAATTTCAATGACGAGTGTTGGCATTTGAGATACGATTAAAATATCATCTAATGGATCGGGTTGTGGCGGAGAATCTGTGTAAACGGCTATATCTGGTACGAGTTCGTCTTTAGCTTTTAATCCAAATTGGCTTAAATCAATTTGACTAGCATCTAAACTTAATTCAATCATGACTTCAAAACGTTCATCGGAACCAAGTAATGTGGTTATCCTTGCTTGTGCAATACTGTGATTGACTGAACCCCTATCTTTTTCCTCTTCTTCTTCAAGAATTTCCGCTTCCTCATGTTTAAGAATTACTGGTTCCAATTCTACTGATTCCATCATTATTGATACCTCATTTAGTCACTCAGATAATGAAAAATTCCCTCTTTTTAAAAATAAGGGCGCGGATTAAAATTTAGAGAATCATTACGGTAACGTCCGAGCGTCACGCCTTTGAGTTTGATTCATGTTTCCCGCAACCAATTTTCAACCTTCAAACCGTCAATGCGATCAAAATGGCTGTCATCAGTGACTAGAATCAAATGATAAGTCAAAGCTATTGCGGCAATGAAAATATCTGCATCTGGCAACAATTTCCCTTGACGTTTCAAGGAGGCATAAATTTCTGAAGCCTTATCCAGAACCGCTTCACTGTCTATGCCTAGCATATCGTAGTCTTGACGTATTTCGTCAAAATCTTGCATTTTCCGAGTGGCTTGACTGGCTAATAATCCCCGTTTGCTTTCATAATAACTGATGGTGTTGAAAAATATTTTCTTACCAGCAAACTCAACTAATGCCACTTTTACCCAAATATTCTCATTTTGTTTCAGCATAGCAGAAACGCTGTTTGTATCCATCAGATAATCCATGATAAGAATTACCCCCTGACTAAACATTCATTGAAAGTCGCCATTTGTTCAGACGTTAAGTCATTTAACATCCCAGCAACCAATTTGAGTGACATTCTCCTACCAACCAGTTTGCGAAGTTCTTCATCAGTCATGCTCATGAATTTTTCAAATGGCAAATATTCCAACATTTCAGTTTGGATATGAGCCAACCATTCTTGTTGGGAATGTTTTCTCAAAAAGGTGTTGTGTTTGGATTTAGCTATCCGCTGTTCTACAAAAGGTTTAAGCCGAATTTGGTAAACCTCTCTAATTGGAATGGTCATGTCTGCATTCATCGTATTGTCCTCTGGTTAAGTAACGAGAAAGAAAAATACCCAGAAAAAAGTTCAAACCCTAGGGGATTTATTTTTTCCAAGTCCCTTATTTATCATTACGCTCAAAATAACATAATGACAAATTGAGATCACCTCCTTCTATCTTTCATCGTAAACAAAAATAATCTATTTAAAAAAAGCTTGACAAATTTTGAGAGAGGGCTTGAATCGACAATATTTATAATTAGGATAAATAATGATTAATTGATGTGATGCAAAACGATTTTTCTGATGGTTGTCATTTCTCAACCTTCTCAAAACTTCATATCTCACTTCTAAAAAATGACATCAATTAAGATGATTTCCAGAAAAGAAAATTTGAGTTAGCCGGGTAGGGTGGGTAAGCGGGCGGCACGAAATTTGATTTGATCGACGATCTATCCGCCCGCTTGCCCACCAATAATTGGGGTCAGAGTAAAATTAATACGGTATAACAATAGAATTTAATGTTACTCTGACCCCAATTATTTGTTGTATAGCGTCCAGTTATGGGATTAAACCAAATTTCATGGCTACCAGCCGCATGACGATTAAATTCAAATCCAAATGTTTTAAGTCGCTTAATAATTTCTCTATAACGAAAACCGGCTAATCTTCCCATGGCTTAATGACTCACCACTAATAGATAATCAAAGATATCTGGTATTTGTTTCAATGACCTTATTTTTTCTCTTTCAGTACGGGCTTCAATTAATTTCCGAGCAACATCTCTTGCAATTTCCAAGGTTTCCGCAACCGTGCGTCCTTGAGCCACTAAACCTTGTATGTCATCTGAAGTGGCTAAATAGACACCTTCTGGTAGTTTTTCTATGTGAAGCTTGATTAATTGTTCCATTTTTAAAACCTCCTAAATAGATTGTCAATTCAAAAAGAAGTTTAATCGGATTCAAACAAATGGATGAATTGTAGGGTGTGTCCTACGCACCACCAATGAGAGAAGGTGCGTGGGACGCACCCTACGCTGGCTTTTTTAAGGAGTGACGCAGGATCGTCATGTCTGCGTTCCAACGCTGGAGCGTTAGAACGAGAAATTCATCCTGGATTTTCGTTTAGGCACTAAATATATCTTTTATGGCTTGCAAATTAAGATAAATTTGTTTAAGTTCATTGATTTTAAGGACATTAAAATCAGGGGAACGAAAATATTCGTATTTGTTATCGTTAGCACTAATTTTCTTTAAAATAACAAAGTTCCAAAGACGACTAATCACAAAAGCACCACGCATGTTATTTTCTTGGTTTAATTGCATGGCAACCATCATTTCGGCTAAAAGTTGGTTTTTAGGATGTCTATTCCCCAATTCTTTCTTGTATTCTTGAATGAAAAAGTAAGGTTGCCTTGGGGTTTCAATCCCTCGCGCTACCATGTAATCTGTTTTGCCATGTAATAATGTGCCATTAATCATCCCCTTTAATGGTCTTTCATACCAACCACGTATACCATTATGAAAAAATTTCACCTTGTTAATTAAGGGAATAATAAATTGGGCTTTTAACTCTTCTTCTGAGTAGCTGTCTAAAAAACGGATATTGTCATCTAAGAGTTCCTGCAAAAAATTGTCTTCTTCCGGAGTTAGGGTGTAATTGAAATTAAACCAGTCATCAAAAACGGTATAGTCGATGATTTCGGTTATATCAACCAGTTCTTCTAAATGTCGATATTCAATTTGACTAAATGGTAATTTTTTCTTATCTTTCATTTTTCTAGCCTTTTATATGCCTTCCAAACTCGACGGCGATTTCCACAACACATTAAGTAATTCCTCTCTATCACGACGCAACGGATCAATATCTTTTAAGGCTAAATAAACGGCATTCAATAATTGATCGGTGGCAATCTCGGTGTTGTCTAAATCACGCCTTTTTAAAAATTCTTTAATTAATTCAGTTAGCTGAGATTTATATTTGGAATCGGGGCTAAGATGGGCAGTGACGATTCGAGCCAGTTTGTCTTCGTAAGGCAATTGCATTTCCAATTGCAAACAGCGAATAATTTGTCAATTTTAGAGTGTAGGGTGAGTTCATCTTTGTTGCCGCGTTGTGACGAGAAAATCCGGTTCAAACGTGGTGAAAAGCCCTTGAATTGTTAGGATGCAAGGACCTTTTTTTAAGGAGTGACGCTGGAGCGTCACATAAGGGTTCCAACGCTGGAGCGTTGGAACCAGAAAAACCTACGCGGGCTAATTCGTTTCTAATTTCTGAATTTTCTATGGCTGCCACTGTTCCCAAAATTAATCCGCTATATTTATGTTTCAACTCATACCGCGTCCCTGCAAAATTGGCTTTGGCTTCACCGGCTAAACAACGATTCTTCTTAGCCTCTTGAACTTTATCTTGTTTATCGGCAATTTCGGTTAAACCGTGATAATTTTTCCAAATTTCAACGACAGCAGGATTTAAAGTTTTAGAAATTGTTAATCATTTTTTGCAAATGGTTTTGGCTTAATACTTGTTGTGATGGCGATCCTCTATTCCAGAGCAAATTAAGATCAACATTTTGTCGCATTTGTGCTGCAATAACAAAGACTTGTTTACGTTTTAAACCCATCATGCCAGCCACAAAGTTAGAAGGAAACATCTCAATTCCGTTGTTATAATCAGTCACAGCCGCGTTATAAAAACGGCGAGCTGCGGAAATTTGTTCTTCAACTTCATTCAGGCTTGCTTGCAAATGTAGAAAATTTTGATTAGCCTTTAAGTCCGGGTAAGATTCAACCGCAATCATGATTTGTCCTAAAGCACCAGTTAGCTGATTATCCAATGCCACCCTTTCTTCATCAGATAAATCGCCATGAATAGCCTGAGTACGTATATATGTCAGTCTTTCTAGCAATTCTCGTTCGTGAACCGCATATCGTTTTACCGTCTCAACCAAGTTAGGTATTAAGTCATAACGTTTTTTGAGCATGACATCCATACTACTAAAAGCGTAGTTGACTTGATTTTTTTTATCAATCAGACTGTTGTAAAGAATCATTACTACAATTCCAACTATAAGAAATATTACCAACAACATTACAAACATAACTATCAGAATACTACTAAGCATAGTTGCTCCTTTGTGAGAATTAAAACCAAAATTTAAATGGTGGGCAAAAAAACTTTGCCTACATAAATATCATTAAGAGTTTCGGAAAAACAGCGAAGCGCAATGAACTTTACCTCTATCCAATTGGCGAAGGTATTGACTATCCACTGATCATTTTTTTCAAATCGTCTTGATTGAATACTGGTAATGGAGCTCCTTTACTCCAAATTCGCCGGTTAAGATTGAATTCTTCTACAATACTTTTAGCAAATAACATATCGGCAAAATAGTCACGATAAATATCATAATCTAATAATGTGCTAAAAACTCTTGCTTCAAATAGCGACTTGGAGAAAGAAATTGCAATATATAATTTACCATCAACAAAAGACAAGTAAAACGTTCTACGTGATTGACGCTTAAAATTTAATATACGCTGCATTAAACTTGGTGATAGGATATAACGAGCAGTTATTTGGTTATCACTATACACAGAAAATTCTTGTTCAAAATCAGATGATTCTAATTCTACTAATTGTCCAGAGTTCAAATAATAATTACCTTTTGGCACGACAACAGTAAAACCCTCAAAAGCTTTATTAAAATCGAAGATAAAAAATAACCCATGGAATACTGTTTCGCTACCTTCATCAGATCCATATTCAGCATTAATTTCAGAGAATTTAACCTTTGTTTTACCAAGCATACCTTCAACATAATCTTCACCAGACCAATCATCGAATCTCTTCCAATATTCTTCTAATTTAGTTACTTGGAATTCGTAGTATAAAATTTCTCTGCGTGGATAATAGATTAAACTATCATCAAGTATAGCAACAATGTGATGAATGATTTCGGTTTTAAATTTTTTCTTGTAGGGTCTAATTAATCCAGAGGAGGTTAGCAAAAATATAACTATAGATATCATTAAGAATCCAGGTAAAGGACTCTTGCCATTTGCTTCGTATGGAACGATAAGCATGGATAAAATTATGCTTATTACGAGTAAACCTATCGCTGTATAAAATATGTTTAATACGATATTTTTACGTTGTTTTTCAAGGGGATTTAACTTTGGTTTTAAGTAATTTGCATAAAATTCTTTTAATTTTATTTCCTTATCAATTTTTACTAGATAAGATTCTTGCAAATTATTCCGGTACAATTGAAATATAATTAATAAAGGAATAGTAGTAAACAAACCAAATACTGCATATGGTGCTTTAAATAAGAATGTACATATACCTAAAACTACGGTCAATATACCAGTAATAACGTTTACATACCTAAGTTTGGTATCAATTCCTTTATTATGAGCAATGATTTCTGCTTGAGTTTTCATATTTTTAATTGGTAATATTAAGTAACGATGATAAACAGCTCGGTCAGTTCTCAATCATTCCCTGCAAATTGTCTTGATCAAGTACAGCTGTCGGTTCAAATGATGGTGAACCTTTACTCCAAATTCGCCGGTTAAGATTGAATTCTTCTACAATGTCTTTGATAAATGACAGATAGATAAATTCTTGATGATAAAGCTTAAAATCTAACAATGTACTAGAAACTTTTAATTCAAAAAATGGCCCACCCGGTATTCCAACATATAATATACCATTCACAAAAGATAGATAAATTGCTCTATGTTGAAGACGAAAGCTTAATATACGTTGCATTAAACTAAGCGATAAAATATAACGGGCGGTAATTTGATCATCACTATATACCGCAAATGCTTTTTCAAATTCAGGACTTTCTAATCTTACTAAGTCTAAGTGTCCATAATTACTATTTCTACTTTCTTGTGGTACAACTACAGTTCTACCCTCAAAAGCTTTATTAAAATCAAAAACAAAAAATAACCCAGAAAAAGATGTTACAGTTTCCGTAACTTCCCCATTTATTCTTACGGTATATGTAGCTTTGAGTTCAGAAAATCGTGCTGCGGTGTTGCCCAATATACCTTCAACATAGTCTTCGCCATCAAACCGTTCAGCGTAAAATAATCCGCTTGCAATAAAATCTTCAAATGATACATGTTTTTGGGGATAATAGGTTAAACTTTCATCGACAGTGGCAACAATAGCGTTAATAATTTCTACTTTAAATTTTTTCCTATATGGTTTCATTATCTTACGGGAAATGGTATTATATAGAGCAATAGAAACGACTAGTGGTATTAGAATTACAAAAAAAATGGCTGTTGTTCGCTCATCACCATGAAGCGAATTAATAACAGTCATGATCAATACAACCCATATTCCTATAGTAAGCAAAAAGAAAGCTATTTTCCAAAAAGTCAGCTTTGAGTGGATAATTTTACGTTGCTTTTCAAGTATTTCTAACTTTAATTTCAAGTTATTTTCATACAGAGCTTCGAGTCTATCTTGCTCCTTTGGAGCGAAGTATTTTTTAAGTTTACAGGGTATTAGTCCTTCTTTGCGACAATGACGTGAGCGAAGATATGAAACAATAGCAAAAGGTATGATGAATGAAATAAACATCACAACCGCTATTAAAACAAACGCAACCGACTCATTTATTGTAACATTTCCAACAACAACAAAACCCACTAACGTACCAATAGGAAAGATAGGTAAAAGAAACTTCAACCGCCTAAAATATTTTCTTCCGAGTTCCTTAATTTTTTTATTATGTGCAATGATTTCTAGCTCTGCTTGAGTTTTCATATTTTTAATTGGTAATGTTAGCACGTAGGTTGGAGTTCGCAAGCTCATTCCAACTGACACGGGCTTTTTTTAAGGAGTGATGCTGGAGCATCACGTATGGGTTCCAACGCTGGAGCGTTGGAACCAGAAAATGACAAGCTCTAAGCTAGTTTTTGAAGTAACATGAGTGAGTTACAAAGAAATTGATGAGAGGTAGGATGGGTAAGTGGGCACTATGCTCAATGATGGTACAAAAGAATCCGCCCGCTTGCCCACCATGAGTCAGTACCTCCATTAGTTTGTAAAAATTACCAGATATTAAAAAAAATCAATTGGATAGTACAATGAAAAATAAAATATTAATCTTGGCGGGACTATTCTTTCTGGTGGTGGCGTTTCTATTTGTTCGCTTCTTGGTAAGTCCAAATAGGCATGGCACCTCAGAGGTTCTTATTAAAATTTATTCCATGCAACTAGAACAATATTATAGTGAATTTAATAGATACCCATCGACCTCAGAAGGGCTGAAAACACTGGCATGTGATGAGCTGAGCGAGCGGAGCAAAAAAAAATATTGTGTTTATCTTTCAAATTCTGATCCATGGGGAAATGAGATACAATATTTGAACCCGGGGCTTCATAATAAAGACAAATTTGATGTTTGGATTAAACACACTGATAGAAATGGAAAAGAGTATCTTTGGGCTAACTGGGAAACCGAGTAACTAGGTAGGTGTGCCTGTTGCCCTTTTTTTTTGAAAGGCTCCAACGTTCAGGCGTTGGGGCCTTTTTTTTACCTCGTACCTTTGCTCTAACTTGGGCCGCATCTCCCAAAAACGAGAAACCATTGACGGCGTAACCACTATCTACGATTACCATTATGATCCAGCGGGCCGTTTAGACGAGGTCCAACAAAATGGTGTCATTGTCGAAACCTACACCTACGACGACAACGGCAATCGCCAAACCGCCGAAACTGCCAGTGGTTCTGTCATAGCCAATTACGATGAGCAAGATCGTTTGACTCAATACGGCAATGCCACCTACACTTATACTGATAACGGTGAATTGCTAAGCAAAAACAGCAATGGACAAATCACGCAATACCAGTATGATGTGCTTGGTAATCTTCGCTCCGTGCAATTACCCAATGGTAATCAACTTGAGTATGTGATTGATGCTCGAAATCGGCGTATTGGTAAAAAGGTCAATGGCCTTTTAACTCAGGGCTTCTTATATCAAGGTAGCCTCAATCCCATCGCCGAAAAGGATGGTGAGGGTAATGTAGTGGCACGGTTTGTTTATGGTTCTAAAGCCAACATCCCAGACTACATGCACAAAAATGGCAACACCTACCGCATTTTTAGTGACCACTTAGGCAGTCCGCGTTTGGTGGTGAATATCAGCAATGGCTATGTGGCCCAACGCATGAACTACGATGCCTTTGGGAATGTCATCTTTGACTCCAACCCGGGTTTTCAACCGTTTAGGTTTGCCGGGGGCATTTACGATCCCGATACCAAACTCACACGCTTTGGGGCCCGGGATTATGATGCACAAACCGGTAGATGGACCGCCAAAGACCCGATTGGATTTGCGGGTGGGCAGGCTAATTTGTATGGGTATGTGTTAAATGACCCCATTAATTCTATTGATATTTTTGGATTAGCAGAATCTTGTGGTTCTTGTGCTGGTCTGACTGCGACTGATTGTCTGCTTTATGGAGGAAATCTTTGTGAGCCAGGGATAGACTATGAAATATCAGATGCCATTGATGGAGTAAACGATTTTATAGAAAATTACAATGACATGCGTGAAGCCAATACGATTGGCGCTGACAAATATTTTCATTGCATGGCAAATTGTGAAGCAACACAGAGAGGACCAGCTGGTGAAGACGTTGCTTGTATTATTAGTGATACACGAGAATGGGTTGATCAAAATCTGAAAGGAGACCCACCATCTGCTTCTGCCGCTGATCAGGTAGCAAATAAACATGGCAGAAGTGTAGGACCATGGAATACTTCGGCTAACTGCAAACAGATATGTGCTCCATTTCGTCCAAATGGACTCGATCCAAAGTATTAATAATGCGAATTAAAAATTAAATTTTCGTAATAAAAACAATATTTTAATAAACTATCCACTCCACCCACTAAAGATGGGTAGGGTGGATTAGAGAATTTGATAACTGAAAATCGGAATACAGGATGAATAGCTCGGTTAGATGATTTAAGGCATAAATAAGTTTAACGCTCAGTTTATCATTCATGGATTATTTTACTGAAATAGATGGAATTTAATTATAATTTTGAATATTTCGTTTAATTTTTATTCACCAAATGGTTTTCTTTCAATTTGATTTTTTCAATTTGATTAGTTGATTGATTAATAAAATCTAAATGAATTGCCATTTTTAGATCGCATGTAAACAATGATTCGGACACTTTTTGAGGATATGAGCTATCATTTTTTAACTACTTGATTTTTAATGAATACCATAAAATGCCACTAAGCCAAAAAGCTTACTTTGATTTAATGAGTTTCAATAAATTTAAGCTTTTAGAAATTATTATCTAAATAGAGAAATCACCCAATGCGTAAAAAAATTATTCTTTCTATGATTATTGTTATTTTACTGATCAGTTTAATATTATGGTTGATAACTTTTTTTCAGATTGATAAATGTTTAGATAATGGAGGACGTTGGAATTACGAGGAACAAAAATGTGTATATTCTAGCTAGCTAGCGTAGGGTGCGTCCTACGCACCTCTTTTTCTGGTCCCAACGTTTTGGCGTTGGAGCCTTTTTTTCTGGTACCCAAGGTTCCTTATCGTTCGTCTCCAGATTCGTCTACGGCTCCAAAGCCAACGTCCCAGACTACATGCACAAAAACGGCAACACTTACCGTATCTTAAGTGATCATTTAGGCAGTCCACGTTTGGTGGTGAATATCAGCAATGGCTCACTGGCCCAGCGCATGAACTACGATGCCTTTGGGAATGTTATTTTTGACTCTAATCCAGGGTTTCAACCGTTTGGGTTTGCCGGTGGCATTTACGATCCAGATACCAAACTCACTCGCTTTGGGGCCCGGGATTATGATGCACAAACCGGAAGGTGGACTGCCAAGGACCCGATTTTGTTTGCGGGTGGGGATACCAACCTTTATGGGTATGTGTTGAATGATCCAATAAATTGGGTTGATCCATTGGGGTTAAGTAAGCGTGATGCAGAACGGCTTCTTGATTCATTCCATGAGTCGGTTAGCCGGGTAGGGTGGGTAAGCGGGCGGCACGAAATTTGATTTGAGCGACGATCTATCCGCCAGCTTGCCCACCATGAGTCAGTACCTCCATTAGTTTGTAAAAATTACCAGATATTAAAAAAAAAAATCAATTGGATAGTACAATGAAAAATAAAATATTAATCTTGGCGGGACTATTCTATTACTGAAGATAATGTTATAGAAATAGTTGCAGACGGACGAGCCGGTTTCCAAACCGAGAACGAAAATCACAATACTCTCAAAACTAAAGGCTATCATCTCGAACACAATTTTGGTCATGGAAAGAAGCATCTTGCTTCAATACTTGTTACCTTAAACGTACTTGCCTTCCTGTTTCATACCGTTTTAAGCTTTTTTGACCCTCGTTACCAGCAGGTTCGTCAAGTACTAGGAGCTCGAAAAACTTTTTTTGATGATGTACGTACCTTAACACGATA
>Ga0233403_10000093_pt1 | contig 37362 bp, 24 predicted proteins | sample Na_oxic_1_MG_FD_179866 | JGI IMG/M metagenome (GOLD analysis project Ga0233403, IMG submission 179866) | Seawater microbial communities from Saanich Inlet, British Columbia, Canada - Na_oxic_1_MG | ecosystem: Environmental > Aquatic > Marine > Inlet | place: Canada: British Columbia | collected...
ACCTATAGCAATCCTAAATGAGTTATAAGGAGTGACGCGGAGCGTCACGGATGGATTCCAACGCTGGAGCGTTGGAACCAGATACAAATCATTTAGGATTGCTATATGACATTAAATTCAAAAACGCTATAATTATGATAACTCATATAAAATTGCCGATTGGCTTATCCGATTTTAAAGAAGTCCGTGAAGAAAATTACTATTACGTGGATAAAAGTTTATTTATCCAAGAAATTCTTAATCGTTCTTCAAAAGTTATCTTGCTCCCGCGCCCACGACGATTTGGCAAAACGTTGAATATGTCTATGCTTCGCTATTTCCTTGAAAAACGAGAAGAAAGTTTAGTGCATTTATTTAAAGGGTTAGCGATTGAGCAAAAAACTTCAATCATGCAACATCAAGGACAATACCCGGTCATTTTTTTAACTTTCAAAAGTTGTAAGGGTGGAACCTTAAAAAAATGTTTATCTGAAATTCGTCGTCTGTTAAAAAAATTGTATTTGGAACATAAAGCTTCAGTTTATCCAAAACTCAATGCCAATGAGCAAAAAGACTACGATATTATCATTGAAAAGCAAGGAAATATTGATGATTTGGAAGAAGCCTTAAGTTTTTTGATGCAATTACTTAATCAACAAACCGGGAAACGGGTCATTGTCTTGTTAGATGAATATGATGTCCCGATTCATGCTGGGCAAGAACATGGATATTACGAAGATATTGTTCTTTTTATGAAACTCTTGCTTGGCAATGCTCTTAAAGATAATTCTGATCTTGAGAAAGGGATTGTGACCGGTGTTCTGCGAATTGCTAAAGAATCCATTTTTTCGGATTTGAATAATTTGGATGTGTTGTCTTTGTTGCGCTCTGAATTTGATAGGTATTTTGGATTTACTGAGGAAGAAATCGAACAATTAAGCAAAGACTTTTCTCTGGCGGAATCCATCGCGGTTTTAAAAAAGTGGTATAACGGTTACTTATTTGGAAACAGAGTGATTTATAATCCTTGGTCAATCATTAGTTTTTTAATGAGTGAAGATCGATTTCCACGCCCTTATTGGATTAATACCGCCAGTGAATCTCTGTTACGAGATTTAATCACACGCACTGATCCAGATTTTCAGGAGCAAATAGAAACACTCCTTTCCGGTTTCACAATAACAACCGAATTGAATGAAAATATCGTATTGCGAGATTTAGAATACAATGAACAAAATATTTGGAGTCTGTTGGTATTTAGCGGGTATCTTAAACCGGTTAAGATGATTCCACAACCGATGATTCCTCTTTATGAATTAGCGATTCCAAACTTGGAAGTCTATTCTTTTTATCAGAACACACTTAAAAGTTGGCTTCACCATCAAATCGGCGGTAAACGATTGCAGATGTTGCTATCTGCTTTGATAAAAATGGATTTTGAAACATTTGGTGAACTGTTGAAAGAGATGGTTTTAGTCATTTTAAGCTACCATGATACCGCCGGTAACGAACCAGAAAAGGTTTATCATGCTTTTGTGTTAGGCTTGTTGACACATTTAATGGATCGTTATGTTATTCGTTCTAACCGAGAATCCGGCTATGGACGTTATGATGTGCTAATGATTCCTCATCAAAAAGCCGAACCGGGTTTTATTTTTGAGTTTAAAAAGGTGAATCGTCCTAAAGAGAAGAATGAAGTCGAAGCAATGAAAAGTGCTTTAGACCAAATTAAAGACAAGCAATATGCAACCGAGTTGCGAGATTTGGGAATTGAAAATATTTGGGGGATTGGAGTCGTGGTAGAAAAGAAACAAGTTTGGGTGCAAAGCTTAAAGTGCTAATGTACATTGTCATTTTTATCTAAATACAGGACAAAAAATTGAACTTCGCTGTAATCCATTGTTTTTAATTAGAGGTTAAAATTAGAAGCCTTACCATAAATCAATAGGTTACAAACTATTGTCCTGTACAGAGCATTTTTATATTGTCTGTTAGGATGGGTAGAGTGAAGCAAAATCTATCCTACGCTTGGTGATTCAGACAAAAAAAGGATAAAGGCTACAAAGTCCGCGCAGCCACACGAAAACCGAGCTCGTCGTACCGGAAACCTGGGAAGTTCTTGCCACGGAAGGCGGCACGGGCGTAGAGAGGGTTGAAGTACCACGAACCACCACGCAGCACTCGTAAAATGGAGTTATTCTTGCTTAATAATTTTAATTCTTTACCATGATACTTATCCTCATATTCTGAACCAGTCCATTCCCAAACATTGCCCACTGTGTCATAAAGTCCAAACGGATTAGCTTCAAAAAAACCCACCGGCGAAGTTTGTCCAATATTCATGCCGTAATTAGCTTTGTTCTCATCAATTTTATTGCCCCACCAATAATGCGTTTCGGTGCCGGCCCGTGCAGCATATTCCCATTCGGCTTCACTAGGCAAACGATATTTTTGGCTAGTTTGTTCGCCAAGCCATTTAATATAAGCCATTGCATCATTCCAACTGACACAGACAACCGGTTGATTATCCTGTTGTGGAAAATAAAGATTACGCCAATTTGCGTCTTTGAGTTTTTTCCAATCAGCATCTTTCCATATATAAGCACCATCGCCTTTTTCAGCTTCCGTTTTATAGCCAGTAGCTTCTGCAAATTGCCTAAATTCAGCGATAGTAATTTGGTAACGCCCAATGGCAAAGCTTTTAACGGAGACTTCATGCACTGGTTTTTCATTATCATAACCAGTACCTTGAATATCGCCCATTTTAAAGGTGCCGGCGGGTACAATAACCATTTCTGGACCTTCGCTACCGTCTTTTAAACTATCTCGGAAGATATCGCCGGGCTTTCTCTCCAATTGCCCTTCCCCTATCCCTCTTCCCAAAATGTTGAGAGCTTCCATGATCCGATTTTGTTCAAAACCTTGTTTTTGCAATAATTCAATAATATCAATTGATTTTTCTTCATCTTGCTTGAGAATTTTTGGATTTTTAACCAAAAAAATGTTATAGCCTTCGCCAATGGCATAAATTTCCGGCTTCATTTGCGGCTTGTTTTTTTGCACTTTCTCTTTGGCATATTGATGCAATTCATCGACGCTGAGTTTGCCATCTTGATTTTTATCCGCTTCGCCGGTTTCGATGCCTTCAATCAAATAGTGGGTATAAATAGAAAGTTCGGTATTGTCTTGTTCAAAAGAATATTGCGTTGAAGTTGAAGAGGTTAAAATGGCTCGTCCTTCACCGCCTAATTGTTGTTTAATGTCTATGGTGCCGGCATCTTTCGCCGTCAATCCTTGCGTAAACGCGGCACTATAACAACAATCTAAAATCACCACTTGGCGTTTTGAATTACATTTGTTCATCAAATCATGCAAAAAACTGGAAGCCACTGCCGTAGCTCTTGGATATTGTTTTTGCGTATTATGCGCGGCTAAATACAATTTACCCTCGTCATCTCTAATGCCGTGCCCGGAAAAATAGAATAACAACAAATCTTTCAAGTTTTTGGGCTTAAAAGAAGGAAATAGTTTCTCAATTTCTATTTCCATCATTTCCTTAGTAGGATTTTCTAGCACTTTAATGTCATCAAAATCACCAAGTTCTGGATTGTCCAAAATACGCTGCATGGCGTTGGCATCATTGACGGCGTTGCGTAGCGGGTTTAAGTCGCCGGATGGATATTCGCTAACGCCAATTAAAAGCGCGATTTTTGCCATTGAAATCTCCTCTAAAAATTTTCCTTAATCTCCCAAAGCTAAAGCTTTGGACTCCAAACCCCCTGCTTGGAGTCCAAAATTTTAGCTTTGAATTTTTTATTTCGATAAATGTTCCACAAATGCTTGATGTTCTTGGGTTTGTAGTCCTTGGTTTTTAAGTATCGTCAAAACCTTTGCTAAATGATCTTCGAGCATTGCTGAAACATGTAATACTAAACCGGGAAAAGTTTGACTTTGAATAATGCCATCAGAATTTGGCGTTAATTTTATATAATCGCCATCTTTCAATATAAACCAATCTAAACATCGATCATAAATTCGCCAAACGAGATATTCTTTGACACCATGACGGCGATACACTTTTTTCTTTTCATGTAAATCATAAGAAGCACTACTGGCAGCGACTTCCACAATCAGTTCGGGCGCACCTTCAAGATAATCATCGGTGGTAATATGCGATTGCCCGCCGGCTTTTTCGTCAATCCGTAGGAGTGCATCAGGTTGGGGTTCATTATCCAAATCAAGCCGAATGGTGGCATTATCGCCTAAATGAACCCCCGGCGTTTCGGCATAATAAACGCCTAACCAACTGATGATAAGTGCGTGCGGTTTGGCGTGACTTTCAAAACGTAAAGCTGCGGGCATATAAACACTTCCTCCAATGAGTTCAGCTTTAATTCGAGGTGTCGCTTGATAACGACGTTCAAAAACGGGTCGTGTCAATTTATCCCCGTTTTCTAAGGGTGGCGTGGCGATATGATTCATACTCAACATAAATTCCTCCATTTTTTTTGAAGAGACCAAATTTTAAAGGCAAACACGCCGGTTTGTCCTTACCACAACCAACAAATACTATTTCTTAAAGAAATAGTATTTGTTGGAAATATTAAGGGCTTAAAATATCAGCCACCGGTATTTTGATATGTGGGAGTTGCGAGGGTATCAAAATTTGTTCAGATTCAAAAATGTGTTTTGTGCTATAGCCATTTGGCGTTGGATTTAGGTAAACTTCAATTTGAAATTCATTTAAATCGACTAACCAACATTCGACAATCCCTTCTTTGGCATAAAGCGGTATTTTTTTATCTCGATCATAATGGACGGTACTATCCGAGACTTCTATTAACAAAAAAACCTCTTCTGGTATCGGATGCCTTTCTCGATAGAAATGTGAAATGGGGCGTAATAAAGTTAAATCCGGTTCAGGTTCGGATGAATCGCTGAGTAAGATAGGATTTTGGACATCAAGCCAGGCGGCTTTACCTTTTTGAAGTGACAGTAATTCGATGAAATTAATCACACAACCGGCATGTCGAGGTTCTTTTGGTGCTTTTTCTATGATTTCTCCTTCAATCAGTTCCATTCGAGCATTGGGTGGAAAAATGTTATATTTTCCCATGTTGTGCCATTCTGACACCGTCACCCGATGTTTTTGTATGGCGACATTCATTGATTAATCTCCTAAAATACAATAAGTTGTACTATTTCAGATAATTTTTTTCAACCGGGCAAACACGCAGGTTTGCCCCTTGGAAATACTGCATATAGTTTTTCAGATAAATCATTCTATAGACGTTCAGAAAAATAACTTCCAAAAACCTGACAGGTTTTGAAAACCTGTCAGGTTTAATTCCGAGTATTATTGAATTTTTACTGGGAAGGTTAGGGAAAGGGCAAAAGGGATTGTTATTTACAATCCATCAATTTTTTCAGAAAATCAGACAACGGTTCTTGAATATCCGCACGAGTGACATTCAAAAACAATTCTTTGTTTCCATCCTCACAACGTAAAACTAGAGTGATTTCAAGCGATTTAGATTGACCCCAATTGCGAAGTAATTCAATTAAAGATCGTAAGCCGGGTACACTGTCAGTCACGAGTTCCAAGGCTCCTAATAAGGCACCGCCTATAGATTTTGTACCATCTGGCGCATTGCTATCTTGGATAAGCGAAACATCTTTGACTTCATCAAGCCGACTGAGATTGCGTAGCAATTTTCGAGTTTCGTCGTCAAGTGCTTGATCATCTAATTCGGGATTAGAAAGGGTAATTGTTGCTTTGATTGGGGATTGTTCAGGCATTTTAGTTTTCCAATAGGTTATAGCGTTTTTGCGTTTAATGAGTTACAGCGTTATAGCGTTAAATACTTTAATTATCAATTATTTAAATAACATTAAAGGTATTTGATTCAAAAGGACTCAGGATTTAATAACACGAAACTAAACCTGACAGGTTTTAAAAACCTGTCAGGTTTGAGCGTTCAAGTTTTGGAAGTTATAAAATCCTGAGTGCTAAATAGACATAAATATCTTGTCATTATCTAACAAATATAGCAATTTTCGATAGAATAAAGTGCCGATAAATATTTTAAGTTATTGATAATTAAATGATAAAAAGTAAAAATGCTGTAATGCATTAAACGCAAAAACGCAAAACGCATTAAACGCAAAAACGCTATGGAAACGATTTTATTTACTGGAATTCAAGCCACCGGCAAATCCACTTTTTATAAGCAATATTTTGCCGATACGCATATACGAATTAATCTTGATATGCTCAAAACGCGGCACCGGGAAAATATTTTGCTTAACGCATGTATTGAGGCTAAACAACGTTTTGTGGTTGATAATACCAATCCGACAGTGGCTGTTCGTCACAAATATATTGAAATGGCAACAGCGGCTGAATTTAAAATCATTGGTTATTATTTTCAATCCAAAATTCAAGAAGCTATCAAGCGAAATAGTACACGTTCAGGCAAAGCTTGTATCCCAGAAAAAGGTATAAGGGCCGCTTATGCTAAATTGCAAATTCCAACTTTTTCAGAGGGATTTGATGTACTTTATTATGTCACGATTAATGAGAATAATACTTTTACGATTAATCAATGGTCAAAAAAACAAAGCTAAAGCTTTGGACTTCAAAAAGCCCATGCTTACGTTTTGGAAATCAATAGAATGGTGGTTAACCTTACCACCTATCACTTTTAGCCCCATAAAATTTTAAGTTGAATAAAAACAATAAATTGAATATTTAGCTTAAACAGAAAATCAATGAGTTACATGAAACTGATAGGTGGTAAGGGTGGTTAACATGAAATTTGATTATTTTGATGCCAGAATGCGAATATTTGAAACAACCCATGATTATTGTGTTTTACTTTTTGAAAAAAATACCACTTTTAAAATTTCAAAACCGCTCAACAAAAAAAGGCCCATCTCACCATAATACGTGATGAAATGGGCCTTTACTTGGTTTTATAAATGGGATTAATAAACCGCGAACCGGAAAAATTAACGAATTTTCAATGTTGCAAGTCCGATCAGCACTAATACGACGGTAATAATCCAAAATCTTACTATCACACGCGGTTCGGGCCAACCTTTGAGTTCAAAGTGATGATGTAAAGGGGCCATCCGAAAGAGGCGTTTGCCGGTCAATTTGAAAGAAGCGACTTGTAAAATGACTGAAACGGTTTCTACCACAAATACGCCACCCATGATAAATAATACCAATTCTTGGCGCACCACCACTGCTAAGATGCCAAGAGCTGCGCCTAATGCTAGTGCGCCAACATCGCCCATAAACACTTGAGCGGGATAGGTGTTAAACCATAGAAAGCCGAGCCCAGCACCTACTATTGCGCCACAAAATACCACGACTTCACCGACACCAACCACATAAGGAATCGCTAAATAGTTAGCAAAGGTGAAATGTCCGGTGACATAAGCAAAAAAGCCTAATGCACCGGCGACTAAAACGGTCGGTAATATAGCTAAGCCATCTAAGCCATCCGTGAGATTGACGGCATTACTGGTTCCCACAATCACAAAATAGGTGAGTATGACAAACAGCCAGGGTGGTAGCTGAAAAACCATTTGCTTAAAAAACGGCACAATTAATTGTGTTTCGGCAGGAGATTGTGCTGTCATCAGCAAAAAAAATGCTGCTCCAAACCCACCGACGGATTGCCAAAAATATTTTTGTTTGGCAGACAAGCCTTTAGAATTACCGAGTGAGATTTTGCGGTAATCATCTATCCAGCCAATGGTGCCAAATAATAGAGTAACAACTAAGACTATCCAAATAAAGCGGTTAGATAAGTCAGCCCAGAGTAGGGTACTGGTTGCAATCGCTACCAAAATCAGTGCACCACCCATTGTCGGTGTGCCGGCTTTGGTCAAGTGAGCTTGGGGCCCATCATCACGTATTTGTTGGCCCATTTGATTCATACTCAAGCTGCGAATCATCAGTGGACCCACGATCAAAGAGATAAATAAAGCGGTAAGTGCCCCTAAAATGGCACGTAGGGTAAGGTATTGAAAGACATTAAAGCCACTATAGAAAGTGGTCAGGTATTCAAAAATCCACAACAACATATCAGTTATCAGTTATCAGTTATCAGTTATCAGGTATCAGGTATCAGGTATCAGGTATCAGTTATCAGTTATCAGGTATCAGGTATCAGATATCAGTTATCAGTTATCAGGTATCAGATATCAGGTATCAGTTATCAGGTATCAGGTATCAGTAAATCATTTCACTGATCACTAATTACTGATCACTGATTACTGATTACTGCTCACTGATTACTGCTCACTGATTACTGCTCACTGATTACTGATTACTGATCACTGATCACTGTTCACTGTTAAAGCCTTAACCACTTTTTCCATTTGCATACTGCGTGAACCTTTAATTAAAAGAGTGGCACGAGTGGGTAATTGGTTTTGTAAAGAGTTAATCAATTCATCGTGATTGGTAAAGTGGTAAGCCCCTTCACCAAAATAGTCTACTGCATAGCGGCTCAGATCGCCAATCGCCCAAAGATGCTCAACACCGACTTCACGCGCTCGCTGTCCGGCTTGTTGGTGAAATTCTGCGCTTTTTTGACCAAGTTCCTTCATATCGCCTAAAATTAGCCAATAAGGAGGCGGATAATTACTTAATATAGCAAGAGCAGCATTTAATGACGTAGGATTGGCATTATAAGTGTCATCAATCAAGGTGATACCGTTGATTTTGTGAAGTTGCAAACGGCCCTTAACCGGTTGCATATTCTGCAAACCTTGTTGAATGATTTCTAATGAACAACCACAAGCTAAGGCACAAGCACTAGCTGCTAACGCGTTCATAATATTGTGTCGTCCCGGCAGAGGCAGATGAATAGCGATATCACTTTTTTGGGTATGTAAGATAAAATCACAGCTATCTTCGTTTAATTGGATATCTTTTGCTGTTACGTCAGCAGTATTCTCTAAAGCAAACGTGTTAATTTGATGCGATGTGGCTAATTCATGCCAAAGCGTGGTATAAGCATCATCATTATTGATGATTGCAATCCCATCTTCTGTTAAGTGTGAAAAAATTTCACCTTTAGCAAGGGCAACCCCTTCGACACTTTTAAACCCTTCAAGATGAGCTGGAGCGCATTGTGTAATGGTAGCAACACTTGGTTTTGCCATTTGGGTTAAATAGGCAATTTCACCGGCATGATTGGCACCCATTTCAATGATGGCGTAGCGATGATTAGCTTGTAAATTAAAGAGGGTTAAAGGTACACCAATATCATTATTTAAATTGCCTTGGTTAGCTAATACATTTATTTCATGGGATTCAGCAGATATTTTTTGAGTAAAAATCGTTTTGAGCATTTCTTTGGTTGTCGTTTTACCATTGCTTCCGGTTATTGCAACGACAGGCAAATCAAAGCGTTGTCGCCAAAAACGGGCTAAATCGCCCAAAGCTTTGCGCGTATCAGCAACACGTAGGGTAGGTAAATCACAAACAACGTCTCTTTCGACAATGATGGCACTCGCGCCTTTTTGTTGAGCATCCTTAACAAAATCATGCCCATCAAAACGCTCGCCACGTAATGCCACATAGAGAGTACCGGGTTTAATATTGCGCGTATCGATACTACAACCAGTAAATTTAATCTCTTGTCCTTTCCAAGTTGTCCCCAATGCCGGAGCAACTTCACTTAAAGTTAATTCTATCATTTATCAATTATCAATTATCAATTATCAATTATCAGTTATCAGTTATCAGTTATCAGTTATCAGTTATCAGTTATCAGTTATCAGTTATCAGTTATCAATAAATTGTATCTATTTTATTTCCAAAGCTAAAGCTTTGGACTCCAAAATCCGGGACTGGAGTCCAAAGCTTTAGCTTTGGATTAATAATGAATTCACCAATGTTCTATCACTAAACGGTAAACGTTTGTCACCAATTTGTTGATAATCTTCGTGTCCTTTGCCAGCAATCAAGACAACATCACCTGGTTTTGCGTTCTGTACTGCATAGCGAATGGCTTGTTCTCTATCGGATATCACAGCGGTGGGATTTGGACAACCTTGCAAAATATCATCAATAATCGTTTGGGAAGATTCATGGCGTGGATTGTCATCCGTAATAATCACCTTATCCGCATAATCTTGTGCAACTTCACCCATCAACCGACGCTTACCACGATCCCGATCTCCACCACAACCAAATACACACCACAGAAGGGGACAGCTAAAAGGAGAAAGGGGAAAGGAAGTCAAAGGCTCAGTTTTTTCAAGCTCTCTTTTTGAACTAATTTCAGTAGTTTCTGTCTCCTGATACCTGTCCCCTGCCCCCTGCCCCCTTTCTCCTTTCTCCTTCAAATGTTCTTTTAGTGCTAATAATACCTTTTCTAACGCATCTGGAGTATGAGCGTAATCAACAATAATCGTCGGTTGATGCGCTTGTCCAAATCGTTCCATACGTCCAGGGACGGCGCGAAGGCTACTTAATTGGTTCAGTAATTGTGGCAACGGAAATCCGAGGTTGAGTAAAACGGTGAGTGTCGCTAACAGATTACTGACATTAAATTGTCCAAACCAGAGACTTTTGCCTTGCCCATTACCAAAAGGCGTATAAATATCTAGCGTTGTACCTTGAGTATCAAAACGAGGTATTTTCGCATAAACATCAGCATTTTTATCATGGAGACTATAAGTTAATGGTGTCACCGTTGAAGGTAAGGCGGCTAATATTGTTTGTCCAAACGCATCATCACTATTAATGATTGCCGTTTTTAAACCTGGCATGGTAAATAAACGTTGTTTGGCTTCACCATATTGCGTCATCGTTTGGTGATAGTCTAAATGATCACGACTTAAATTGGTGAATACGGCTGTATCATAATTTATGCCATTCACTCGTCCCTGAGCTAACGCATGAGATGAAACTTCCATAGCCAAATGTCGTACATCTTGTGTTTTTAATTGTGCTAATAGGGCTTGCAAACGAATGGCATCCGGGGTGGTGTGGGTACCTGGTTGTAATGCGCCATAAATGCCATAACCCAATGTGCCAAGCAAGCCGCAAGGAACATGTGCATGTAATAGGTTAGCAATCGCATGGGTAATGGATGTTTTGCCATTGGTACCGGTGACACCAATGACTTTCATATCACGGGAGGGATAATCATAAAATCGGGCAGCAATTTCACCGACTTGTTGAGATAAATGTGGTATATGAATACATGGAATATTATTGGGTAATATTTCAAAACCGGGAGATGAAGTTTCTTTGAGTACCGCTATTGCGCCTTTTTGTAAGGCAGATTTTATATAAATTTCGCCATGTGTTTGGGTGCCAGCCAGTGCCAAAAAAACCTCACCTTGACGCACCATACGACTATCTAAATTTAACCCTATTACATTGCGATCATAAGATAATGGAAATTTTTGTGGTAATAATTGACTTAACAACATGAAAGTGAAAGGAAATAAAGATTGACAAAGTGAATGAGTACAATGAAATAAGAAAGAAAAATTGCCTAATCAAAAGCTTACCCTATCATTGGTATACTCAACACAGACATAAACTTAACTTTCCCATTTATCTTACCCTCTTCATCAATGAAGAGAGGGGTTCCCTCTCCTATGGAAGAGGGCCTTAAAAAGTTCACTGATAACCAGTTATTAAAGATTGTCCAAATATTTTTCAGCATCTAACGCTGCCATGCACCCAGTGCCAGCCGATGTGACGGCTTGGCGGTAAATATGATCACAGACATCACCAGCGGCAAAAACACCTGGGATACTGGTTGCCTGTGCATTACCATTTAAGCCAGTTTGAGTCACAATATAACCATTATTCATCTCTAATTGGCCCTCAAATAAACTCGTATTGGGCTTATGACCAATCGCAATGAATACACCTTGTAAATCAATGTCTTGGGTGCTACCATCTTTCACATTTTTAATACGCATTCCAGTAACGCCAGTCTTATCGCCTAATACCTCATCAAGTACATGATTCCAAGCCATCGTGACTTTTCCCTCTTTTTCTTTTTCAAACAGTCGGTTAGCCAAAATTTTCTCAGAACGCAAAGCATCACGCCGATGAACTACTGTGACATGGGAAGCGATATTGGTCAAATATAAAGCCTCTTCTACCGCCGTATTGCCGCCGCCTATCACCGCCACTTTTTGATCACGATAAAAAAAGCCATCGCAAGTCGCACAAGCAGTTACACCTTTACCCCAAAAAGTTTTTTCGGAAGGCAAACCTAAAAGTTGGGCAGAGGCCCCAGTAGTAATAATCAGCGCATCGCAAGTATATATGTTGCGAGAATCCCCGGTTAAACGAAATGGACGCTGTTTTAAATCAACCGCAGTGATCGTATCAAAAATCATCTCCGTCTTAAAATTCTCAGCATGTTTACGCATCCGTTCCATCAAATCAGGGCCCAAAACACCGTCCGGCTCACCGGGCCAATTTTCAACATCAGTAGTAGTCATTAATTGGCCCCCTTGCTCTAATCCGGTGATGATGACCGGATTGAGATTGGCACGAGCAGCATAAATAGATGCTGTGTAGCCAGCGGGCCCAGAGCCAATAATTATCAAACGATGATGTTTCGTTTCACTCATAAATCACTCCAAATAGCAGTTCTCAAAACTAAGGCTTTGGATTTTAAAATCCTGGTTTGGAGTCCAAAGCTTTAACATTGGTATTAAAAATAAGATATTTTAGTCAAAAAGCTCTTCAGTATAGGGATGCCGCAAAAACTTGAACCTCGAAAGCATTATTAACAAATAGTATTTCTTTAAGAAATACTATTTGTAACAATTTCTATTTCTATCTCATGTTACGCACAATGCTTCCAAAAAGCTTGATTCTTGATTTCAAAAAAAAATCTTTCCTATGTGTTCACGATCTCTCCCTCCCCCTAATCCCATCCCGCTGGGAGGGGGGACCGCTCTGTGGAATTTTCCTATTATTAGCTAACACAAAAAATAATAGATAATCTAGTCATTTATAATTTTATGCCAAAGAATAGCAAAATGCCGCCGCACGGTCCCCCCTCCCAGCGGGAGGGGGTTAGGGGGAGGGAGAGATCGTGAACATAAAAATAGCATGAAAAATACACCTCAAAAAAAAGCTCATACTGCACACCCTAGGTTAGGGGGAGGGAAAGATCGTGGTTTTAAAAAATACCTCCAGAAGAAGAATGCGTAACCTGAGTTTTCCTCAATAGCTACTGCGATTGCTCTCTAACTACCCGGAAACCAACACCGATATGGCGTTTATCCGGGGATTGCCGATAGCGGTTTGCTATTCGCACATTATTCGCATCAAGGAACCACGCACCGCCACGAAGCACGCGATCCGCTTTTTCACTTGTGGTACAAACAAGTTCCTTACCACTGTAAACTTCTACATAGGCAGAGCAAGTCCATTCTCGCACATTACCCACTACATCATACAATCCAAACGCATTCGGTGCAAAATGGCCCACTGGGGAAGTGAATGTAAACTCATCACCACAATCATTGTTGCAGTTTGTTTGATTAACACCAATAGTATTACTCCACCAATAGAGCGTATCAGTACCAGCACGAGCCGTATATTCCCATTCAGCTTCGGTTGGTAAACGATAGGTATGCCCAGTTTGTTCACTTAACCATTGGGTATAAGCGATAGCCTCATTAAAAGACACATTAATCACCGGACGATTATCTCGTCCCCAACGTTCATCACCCGGTTTTTGCCGACCAGTGGCTTGGGCAAACTGATCATATTGGGCAAAAGTGACTTCATAAACCCCAATGGCAAAACGCTGTTTGATAGCTACCCTTTTTACTGGTTGGTCGTTATAATCACTCAATTGAGCTTGAAGATCGCCCATTTGAAATTGCCCTTCAGATATCCAAACCATTTCTGGCCCTAAACTACCCTCTTTGGATAAATCAGAGAATGTTTTGCCATTCTTGTTGACCACCATTTCTGGCACATAAACTACTGGGTCTTCTGTGATAAGGGCTTCTTCAACAACAGGTTCTTCAACAACACTGGGATCAGACTTTAACGTTTCATTAACAACTAGGGTTTCATCAGATTCTTGAGCGACTGGTTCTTGAGTTTGGGACTCTTTGGGTTCTGCCATCACCGGTTCTTGTTTTTTCAATTCTTCTGTCAACGCCGGTTCATTTTCAATCGTTTTTGTGATGATAGTCGTGATCTTACTGTGTGCTGTGCCAAAACTGTCATGAAGTACCATGAGTGTTCTCTGAATATCAGCCAACATATCCGTTTTTTGGGCCGTTAAGCTATTAAGTGCTTGCTGCGTTTCTGCCGAATGTTGAGTGAGAACGTTAAGTTTCTGTTTCGCATCAGTCAATTCATTTTTCGTGGTTTGAGCTTCAGCATGAATGGTTTCCTTCTGTTGAGTAATGAGTTCAAGTTGCTGTTGCGCTTTTGCAATTTGCTCATAGAGGACATTAAGCCGATTTTCAGCTTGCGCTAATTTGTCACCCATTTGACTATCTGAAAGGATTTTTTCTGTTTGCTCAGTGATTTTAGCCAGTTTTTGAGTAGCAGTAGTAATACCTTGATTGAGAGTAAGCAGTCGGTTCTCCGCATCTACCAATTCTTGAGACGATTTAATCTCGGTTAGGATTTGCTCTTTCCGTTGATTGAGCAATGTGAGTCCTTCTTTAATGTGAGTCATTCCTTGATTAAGGGAATTCAGTTGCTCTTTAACCTCAGATAAATTTTTATCGGATTGAATCTCCGCTAGAATTTCTTCTTTACGCTTGGTCAAACTTTCCAGTGCTTGTTGGGTTTGCGTGATAGCCTTAGAATGGGTATTGAGCTTGGTTTCAACTTCTTGATTGAAACTATCTAACTCTTTTTTAACGCGGCTGGTTTCTTGATTCAATGTAGCCAACCGAGTTTGGGCCTCTGTCAACATGGCTTTCAATTGAGTATTGTGTTTTTCAAAATCAATACTCGTTTGAATTTTTTTGACGGCCTCATATTGGGCTTTTTGGATAGCCTTTAAGGCACTATTCTGTTCTTTTTCAATAACACCAAAAATAGAGTTAAAGCTATTCACAGAGCCTTGTAAGAGAGCAAGCCAAATCGTAACGATTACCAAGGCGACAATCACTGCGATATTCAGTTTAGTCAAATCATTCATTTTTGTTTATTTAGGTATCCTATTTGATTTGTAAATTTAACGATTGTAATGTGTCTTTGATAACTGTTTTTAAAAGAGAACAACCCATAAAATCTTTACAAATCATTTTTAGGATATAGCAATTCCCGATTAAATAAAGTACAATTAATATAGTTTTAAGTCATTTATAATTAAACAAAAAACGCTATAACGCTATAACGCTGTAACGCGTTAAACGCAAAAACGCTAAGTACTGAAGCACAAATTTTCAGGTATTTTGTAGGGTGGGTAACGTCTTTTTGTTGCCCACCGAAATAGTCATCAAATCTACCCAAAATTCATCATACCTGAAAATTTATGGTTCAGTACTTATATCTATCTCATCATCTAAAAATAGATACAATGACCCGTGTGCAATTTTTTAAAAAACACCAAAGCTTTAGCTTTGGAAATTCAATAAATATATATGGTTGCCCATTGGGTACCCGGTGATAAAAGTATCAAAAATGCCAAAATAAATCTTGGAGTCCAAAATTTATTTTGGCACAAAAAGGGGACTATTAATCCACAAAAAACTGCTGATCGAATTTTATTTCATGTTCCCGTCCTTGCATTTCTGGATCAACTCGAATAGTAAACAGTAAAGTCTCTTTGTTGCTGACTTTAAAGTAACTGACGTAATAAATAGCATCACCTTCAGTCACCTTTTTCATGTCGAGAATGTTGATTTGCCCAGTGAGATTTTTGGCTTCTGCCGTGACTTTTGCCTCTACTGCTTTGGTTTTCAACAATGCGTCCTTGCCCCCTTTACGAATTGAGACAGTTAACACCATACGGTTCTTACTTCGTACAATTTCATAAGAACGTGCCGTTTCCGGCGTTAACATTTCGCTTTCAAAAGCACTATAGTGAATCCGATAAGCGGTGTCGTCGTCAATAGCGATTTTTAGATCGCCCCCAGTGGCATAGGCAGAAGAAATAAAAGCCAATAACAAATAGCCAAACATTGAATAGAAGGTTTTTTTAACCCACATAATTGTTCTCCTTATATAATTCTATAAAGTTGTCAGATTCATTTTAATTCTCACGCAAAGCCGCTAAGAACGCAAAGTAAGGCAATTTCCAGAAATAAATATACCGGGAATCGCTGCCTGAGCGGTTGGTGAGCTTGTCGAACCATGTCGAAGGCAATCGCAATAACTGCCTTCGACAAGCTCAGGAGCGGTATAATCTTTTCTGGAAATCACCTATAGCTTGTAGGTTGTGAAATGATACTTGAAAAAAACGATCAACATGCTCAGTTGAAAACACATTAGCCAGTTTATTTTGTATCAACTCACCTGCTACAAACCATAAGTGGTTTAATGACGTAAACTTTGCTCAAAGCACCTTTGCGTGAGAATGTGACAAAAGTAGAATAATGTGAAAAATGAAAAGTGAAGAAAACGAAGGTGAAAATCAGGTTTTTTGTTGGATCAAAAATTGATCCCATTTTTGTTCTGTTTATCAAAAACAATCCGTTAGAAAAGTGTTTTTCATTAACAATTAACAATTAACAATTAACAATTAACAATTAACAATTTTCACCCGCCCAGTTTTAATCCCAAACGACTTGGGGAAGTTTGAAAAAGTGTATTTATGGTGATAGGTGAACTCGGTTGCAAGTGTATTGTCAATTGTGTTGGTGATTTAATAAATCGCTCAATTGAGCTAAGCACACTGGTATCCAATGTGAGCCGCGCCTGATGAACATCCTTTTTCAGTTTTGCCATTAAAGTTTGTTTAAAATTCCCAATTGCCATTTTATTACGTTGTGCAAGCCATGTGAATACTTGATTGACTAATCCCTTATTGGTATAAGTGACAATAAATTCAGTCAATTGTATTTGTGATTTGGCTTTTGAGAATAATGCTGGCGCTGGCACATTATTTAAATCCACAGATAATTGTAATTCACCCCAAGCGTAAGCATTAATATTTCCTAATAAAGAAATATTTTTGCCCGGCGATTTTATGTCTAAATTTATATCTGCATTAAGACTTGCATAACCTAAACCACGCAATTCCCTCGGTGTGAGATAATAGGGCGCATAGCCAAAAGCAGACATAAGAATAGGAACCGGCGCGGCAGTGTCACTTAATTGAAATTGTACACCCTTTAGCGCGATTTGCATAAATTGAGGCAATCTATTGACATCATAAAATTGATAGGCTTTATAAAGTGTCACCATATCAACTTGTATGGGCGGATAATTTGGCGTGGTTAGATGCAAATTATCAATAATTACTGAGCCAAGCAACGAGGTATAGATATCAGTATATTCTATTGTAACTTTATCTGCTATTTTATGGATTGATGTATCTAATTCATAATGTAGCCGATGATCAAGATAGGCTTTAGCAGCACCCAAACTAGCAGATATCATCATTAATAGTACGATAAAAAAATTTTTAAGTTTGTGCATATTTTATAGGGGATAGGGCAGAGTGGTGAAAATTGTTAATTGTTAATTGTTAATTGTTAATTGTTAATGAAAAAAGCATCAACAACTTATTGTTTTTCATATACTGTTCGACTTTGAATTTGGTGAAAATCTAAATGTCGAAAAAATCCAATTTCTTGAAGAAATTAGATTTCTCTTGATTCAAAATTTTCACTGATTTGAAATACATTCAGTATAAAGCGGAATAAAAATGGGATTAACTTTAAGAGTAGAATCCTCGAAAATGGTGGGTTTCGCTCCCGCTCTACCCACCCTACGAAATAGACTTTTATTTCAAATACTTAAATATTTATGTATAACGATGAGGGATAAGGGATGGGAAAAATATGAATTCCTTCAAAATCGGTTGTCATTTAAAGCAAAATTGAGAAATCTCAAAAATGGAGATTTCTCACTTCGTTTGAAATGACAATGTGGCTGATTAACCTTTGTTATTTATTTCCCGATCTCCGATTCAATTCCCAATTCCCAATTCCAATTCCTAATTCACTATTATTATAAGGATTAATATTATGAGTGTCTTAATGGATGCTTTAAAAAAAGTTGAAGAGACAAAACAGGCAAAATCGGAAAATACCACCAGTGAAGAACTTTCTGAATCATTCGATTCGACAGAAGAGGAAGAGGAATTACACATTTTTGAAATAACCGATAATCTGGAGCTAAAAAGTACACTTCCACAACTTGATCAAATTTCTGAATCATCCATTGAAGATTTCAATCAAGAATTACTTGAAAATTTCAAAGATAGGGGCTTGCCAGAAACTATTATTGATGATATCGATAATACTTCTCTGAAAAACAAATCATTTCAAAATGATGAAGCGCATTCTCCCTCACACAATTGGGATAATGACTTTTTACCAGAATTTCAATCAGAAATTGAACAATTAGATAATACAGTACCTGACAAAAATACAATTGTTGAAGAATCAACCGATTGGAATAAAGAACTCGCGTTTGATGATTTTGATGAAGAAAAAATTGAACCCAAGCAAGTCACGGCTGAAAATTTAGAATCTCGCTTTAATCAAGAAGAAAAAATTAAACCTGAGCAAATCACGGCTGAAAATTTAGAATCTCGCTTTGAATCGGTTAATAATGAGTCGGTTAATAATGATACCCAAAAAACCGCGCTGACATTTTGGAATAAAGAATTTGTTGTTGAGGATTTTGAGGAGGATGAAATTGAAGTTGAGCAAACTTCAACATCGACTGTTGACTCTGTTAATAATGATACCCAAAAAACCGCGCCGACATTTCCATTTGAACCACATGAACCCTGGCAATCTAATAAAAAAAACACCTGGGAAAAAGAACAATCTGCTGAAGTAAAAACAGATGTGCCTTTGCCAAAAACTGAGACGAGGGAAGATTCGATCATCCATCAACCCCCTCAACCAGAAGATGCTAAGCGTATTTTAGCGGCTAATGGCTCACCATCGCATTCTTCCAAAAAACGCACGTTTATTTTATTAGGTATGATGAGTATTGTGGCAATGGGAGTTGGCTATTTATTTTTTATGCCTTCATTATTAACTGAATCCCCATCAACACTCAAATTTGGACAATTAAATCGGCAGATTCAACAACCAGAAGTCAATCATGACAAGCCAACCTTATTATCAGAATCATCATCCGTTGTACCAATACCGAATTCATCGCCCTCAAATCCCGTTGAGAAAAAAATTCAATCAGCGGTTATGGTGGCACAAGCGCAGCAACCCTCAAAAGTAGACACTCAAACTTCAAAGAAATCGACTGAAGAATTGTCAACGCAGCCGGTTCAAAATAAACCAGAAACCACTGTTCCAAAATCAGAAATTCCTGAATCACCGGGTAACTCTAAGTCAGAACCCTTTGATAAGTCAATGAAATCTAAAGATAAAGAAACAAAATCGTTAAAAGCATATAAGCAAAAGCAAAAGCAAAAAGAACCAAAAACACAAGAATCATTTCAATCCCAAGAATCAAAAAACTCTCAATCTCAAGAACAAAAATCGATAACAATAGGAGAACCGGAAATATCGCCACCCGCAAACACGCCGGGCATTTATGTGCGTAAAAACGTGGTTAATCAAATTTCTAAAGAACTATCAATTGGTTACAACGCCTTTCAAGGTGGTGATGATAACACAGCCTATCAAGCTTACCAACGTGCCTTACAACAAGATGAAAGGAATCGTGATGCCTTACTCGGACTCGGTGCGTTAGCAATGCGGAGCGGTAATATGCGTCTCTCGCAATACTATTATCAACGAGTGTTGAAATTATACCCTCAAGATACTTATGCAGTCGTCGGTTTAGGCAATACATTAGACAAACGTTCACCAGAAAGCGAAAGTCAATTGAAATTGTTATTAGAACAAACACCCCAATCCGCTCATATACATTTTAGTTTAGGGACATTCTATGCCAATCAAGGACAATGGGCAAAAGCGCAACAAGCCTATTTTGATGCTTATCGTTATGACAACACGCAAGCCGATTATGCCTATAACCTTGCCATTAGTTTAGATCATATTAATCAATCCAGTGCCGCTTTAACCTATTATCAAAAAGCTTTGCAACTAGCACAACATCAAGTAGTGAATTTTAATCCTGCCACGGTACAAAAAAGGGTACAAACCTTGTTGACTCATACTCGTGGTAGCGCACTCACTAATTTATTCATTGAATAAGAAGAAAGGAGAAAGGAGAAAGGAGAAAGGTACCAGGGGAAAGGTACCAGGGGAAAGGTATTTTGAAAAACAAAATATCCCTCAAAAAGAATAATTGGTAGTCCTTACAAAGCAATGCTGGTATTAAAAACTCATGTTACGCACAGTGCTTCAACCAGAAAAATCCCCTTAACCCTAATATTTTTTATCCGCACGATCTCTCCCTCCCCCTAACCCCCTCCCGCTGGGAGGACCGCTCAGTGGTGTTTTGTTATTGTTTGGCAAAAACGAGAATATTAATCACCGTTTATTGCTAATCGCCCAGAAAATACCACTGAGCGGTCCCCCCTCCCAGCGGGAGGGGGTTAGGGGGAGGGAGAGATCGTGCGGATAAAAAAGATTGGTTAAGGGGATTTTCTTAATATTGAAGAATCAAGCTTTTTGAAGCATTGTGCGTAACATGAGTTAAAAACTTAAAAATATAGGATGGATAAGCGATCCCCAGAATTTAGATTTACTTCAATCTGATGCCCGCTTACCAGCCCCAAAAATTAGTTTGTAAGAAAGGACTACCGAATGGGGAATGAATGAAGACCAATGAATTTGGTTTCTACAAATGCTATACAAGCTTCACTTGTATGGATACTTTTTGATGACAGCTAATTGTAGGGGGCCGGTAACGTCTTTTTGTTGCCCACCATTTGCATTTTAGGTCCATTCAAGTGATAAGTGCTATATTAAATAGTATTTGTTGATAGTTTTTCATTCACCATTCATCATTCACCATTCACCATTCATCATTCATCATTCAAGATTCATAACCTAAAATGGGTGCCAGCCACCGCTCAGCTTCTGCAACCGTCATGCCTTTGCGCTCAGCATAATCTTTGACTTGATCTTTTTCAATTTTACCCGTGCCAAAATAGGTTGCCTTAGAGTTGGCAAAGTACCAGCCAGATACTGAGGATGTGGGTAGCATCGCAAAGTTTTCTGTTAAGGTCATGTCGGCATATTTATCCGGTTCAATCAAAGCCCATAAAGTTGCTTTTTCTGTATGATCAGGACAAGCCGGATAGCCAGGAGCTGGGCGAATACCCCGATAAGCTTCTTTTATCAACATGTCATTGGCGAGTTCTTCTCGTTGAGCGTAACCCCAAAAAGCTTTTCGTACGCGCTCGTGCATCCATTCTGCAAAAGCTTCGGCTAAACGATCAGCCAGTGCTTTCAACAGAATACTGCTGTAATCGTCATGCGCTTGCTCGAAACGCGCTACATGTTCATCAATCCCAATACCAGTTGTCACCGCAAAAGCACCGATATAGTCTGGAATACCAGTTTCTTTGGGCGCAATAAAGTCAGCCAGACACATATTGGATTTGCCCGGCATTCTTATCATTTGTTGACGTATGTGGTGTAATACCGTTTTAACTTCTGTCCGTTTATCATCCGTGTAAATTTCAATGTCATCATCGTTGATGCTGTTAGCCGGGAAAAAACCAATAACAGCTTGCGCGGTTAGCCATTTCTCCTGAATAATTTGCTTTAACATGACTTGTGCGTCATCGTAAAGTTTACGTGCTTCTTCTCCAACTATTTTATCCTCAAAAATATTGGGATAACGCCCTTTGAGTGCCCACGATTTGAAAAAAGGACTCCAATCAATACGTTGTTGTATCCATTCCAAAGGATAATCTTTAAATTCGCTGGTACCTAAAAAAGAAGGTTTCAGAGCGCGATAGTGATTCCAATCAAGCGAGAATTTGTTGTCCCGGGCTTCTTGCAACGTGATTTTTTGGCGATCATCTTGTTGTTCAGCCCGGATTTCACGAATGGTAGCATATTCTTCACGCACTTGATTCACATAGTTTTCTTTTAAATTACTAGAGAGTAAGCTTTGAGCTACGCCGACCGCACGGGAAGCATCTTGAACATAGACAACCGGATGGCTATAACTCGGTTCTATTTTTACCGCGGTGTGCATTTTTGAAGTAGTCGCACCACCAATCAGTAATGGCACATCAAAACCTTGACGTTCCATTTCCTTAGCCACGTGTATCATTTCGTCTAATGATGGCGTAATCAAGCCTGATAAGCCAATCATGTCGCAGTTTTTTTCACGAGCCGTATTAAGAATCTTTTCTGCTGACACCATCACACCTAAGTCTATAATTTCAAAATTATTGCATTGCAAAACAACACCAACAATGTTTTTGCCAATATCATGGACATCTCCTTTGACGGTGGCGAGCAGGATTTTGCCTTGGTTTGTCATTGTAGCACCTTCGCCTTTTTCGGCTTCGATGTAAGGCATAAGGTATCCAACCGCTTTTTTCATGACGCGAGCAGATTTAACCACTTGCGGCAAGAACATTTTACCAGCCCCAAATAAGTCACCGACAACATTCATACCAGCCATCAATGGTCCTTCAATCACCTGTATGGATCGTTTAAATTGTTGCCGGGCTTCTTCGGCATCTTCCTCAATATAGTCGGTAATACCTTTGATGAGTGCATATTCAATGCGTCTTCCCACTAATGAATCACGCCACTCCAAATCAGCTTTCTGGTTTTGTTGACTAGCACTGCCTTTATATTTCTCAGCCACATCTAACAACAAATCAGTCGCATCTTCATGGCGATTTAAAATCACATCTTCAACGCACTCGCAGAGTTCTTCTGGTAAGTCTTCATAAATGGCTAATTGCCCCGCGTTGACAATACCCATATTCATGCCAGCTTTAATGGTGTGATACAGAAAAACTGAATGAATAGCTTCCCGCATGAAATTATTGCCGCGAAATGAAAATGAAACGTTGGAAACCCCACCAGAAACCAGTGCATGGGGCAAAGTTTGTTTTATTTCACGGGTAGCCTCAATAAAATCAACGGCATAATTATTGTGTTCTTCAATCCCGGTGGCAATCGCAAAAATATTGGGATCAAAAACAATGTCTTCGGGTGGAAAGCCGACTTGTTCGGTCAAAATTTGGTAACAGCGTTGACAAATTTCTACTTTTCGTGCCTTGGTATCAGCTTGTCCTTGTTCATCAAAGGCCATCACAACAACAGCAGCACCATAGCGTTTAACGAGCTTGGCTTGTTCAATGAATTTTTCTTCACCTTCTTTGAGGCTGATGGAATTGACAATGCCTTTGCCTTGGATACATTTTAATCCCGCTTCCAAAATTTCCCATTTAGAAGAGTCGATCATGATGGGTACTTTAGCAATTTCAGGTTCACAAGCAATGAGATTTAAAAATTGAATCATGATGGCTTTAGAATCCAGCAGTCCTTCATCCATATTGATGTCAATGATTTGGGCCCCATTTTCGACTTGTTCACGAGCAACACTGAGGGCCTCTTCATATTTTTTCTCTTGAATCAATCGCTTGAATCGGAGCGAACCGGTAACATTGGTACGTTCACCGACATTGACAAAGAGAGAATCCTTTTTAATGGTGCAAGGTTCTAAACCAGACAGACGGCAAGCTATTGGTATTTCAGGTAATTGACGAGGAGGATGTTTTTCCACGGCTTCACGAATGGCACGAATATGATCAGGGGTACTACCACAACAACCACCGGTAATATTAAAAAACCCACTTTGGGCCCATTCAGCAATTTCAGTGGCCATATCTTCAGGGGTTTTATCATAACCGCCAAATTCATTGGGTAAACCAGCATTGGGATGTGCTGAAACATAAGTGTCTGAAATTTTTGAGAGTTCAACCACATATTGACGTAATTGTTCCGGCCCCAGGGCACAATTTAAACCGATGCTTAGTGGTTGAGCGTGGCGTAATGCGTTCCAAAATGCTTCTACAGTTTGACCAGATAATGTGCGCCCAGATGCATCAGTAATAGTACCAGAAATCATAATGGGCAGACGTATATTATGATCGTCAAAATATTTTTGCACAGCAAAAATAGCGGCTTTAGCGTTTAAGGTATCAAAGATGGTTTCAATCAATACTAAGTCAGTACCACCGTCTACTAATCCCTTGGTCGCTTCATAATAAGCCTCTACTAACTGATCAAAGGTAATATTGCGAAAAGCCGGGTTATTGACATCAGGAGACATGGAGCAAGTACGATTGGTTGGGCCCAACACACCGGCGACAAAGCGTGGTTTATCTGGTGTTTTTTGGGCCATTTCATCAGCCGCTTCCCTGGCCAGTTTAGCCCCAGCCACATTGAGTTCATAAACCAATTCTTCCATCCGATAATCTGCCATAGCAATTCGGGTGGCATTGAAGGTATTGGTTTCAATAATATCAGCCCCAGCTTCAAGGTATTGGGTATGAATTTCTTTGATGATGTGCGGTTGGGTGAGTGATAACAAGTCATTGTTACCTTTTAAGTCGCAGGTCCATTTTTTGAAGCGTTCACCACGATAGTCTTCTTCTTTCAGCTTATGTTGCTGAATCATGGTACCCATTGCACCATCAAGAATAAGAATACGTTGTTCTAAAAGAGATTGGATAGTATCAGTTGTAGACATAAAATTTCCTATAATAGAATGTAAAGTTTGACGCTACACGCCCCTTTAACGTCAAAATTTCAAGGCAAGTTGCAAAGAGGCTTCGGTCAGAAATCCCTCCACTTCACAGATTGGACATAAATTTTGCTAGTGTGAGCTATGGATATTTTGGTAGTTCCTACAAAGCCATGCAGGTATTAAAAATCAATGGTTTACAAATATTGGACGGATTCGTAGGGTGGGCAAGCGGGCCTTAGACGTTAGACAAATCCACGGTTCTATCCCGCTTGCCCACCAAAAATAACCACCTCTATCAGTTTGTAGGGACTACCGATATTTTGTGGAATATTCCAATTATCAGTAGATCGAAAACTTTTTAATAAATCTTGGTAGGGTGGGTAAGCGGACACCAAAAAACAGGATTTTTTAATGAACTTTCGTCCGCTTGCCCACCAAATTACCGCAAATATTTATTGGCTTTTCGATCGACTGATTATCAATTATGATAAGAATAGCCTTAATTAATATACAACATATTTTATTTTTCTTGAGAAATTTATCTATTTTGTTATATAAACATTTAAAGTCACCATTTTATTTCCTTATGGCATGGTGTATTCTTAACTAAAGGAATTGAGAAGATTTTAACAAACGTCAGCATTTTATAATTTCTTCAAAATAATATCTAAAAATTATTGTATCAATTTATAATATTTCATTTTTTTAGTAAAAATATTTATCACCTTCAGCGAAAAGCGAAACGAAGTAATGAAATGCAACAACAATCATAGTGAATGGCCAATTTAAGGCACGAATACGAAATAACCTCCATCACCCTTAGCTCTAGGATGTTAAGTATGAGGTGTAAAGAGATTCTGTTTTTCATGCCTTCACCAACATCCCACTATCCCTACCCCTACTCCCTTCTTCACCTGGAGGGAGGGAATTCTTAACTTCGAGGCTGGGAAAGGCTCACTGCCATTATATACTTCAAACATTCAGGATTTCGGATTTTATACCTGCCCGATTTTTCAATGGTTCGGACAGTTTTTTAAGAGATAAACTTAAATTGTGTAATGATCTTTGTTTAACCGCATCTCATTAAATGTCACTTAACCCAAAATCTGAGTTTGATTTTATGGTAATTAGTAAAATCAAACAGATAGAATGCCTAGTGCAGGAGGGCGGAAGTTTCCATACCATTTTTAATTTGGGCAACCACAAGGGATTGCCCCTACTGCACATGGGCACAAATTAAACTTTTTTAGGGTGAGTTTTTGTAGGGGGTCGGCAAAGTCTTTTTCTTGCCCACCAATCTCATGAGAAAAGTTAAGTTTATGCCTGTGTCGAGTATAAAAAAAACAGTTTAACTTAGTGGCAGTGAGGATTAGGGAGGATTTAGGCGATTTCCATCAATAAATATACCGGTATAAAAGCCGGTATTTTTTTATCAGAAATCACCTTAAAATATCTAAAAATTTATGCACAGATACTTATTAACTCATGTTACGCACAATGCTTCAAAAAACTTGATTCTTCTTAAGAAAAATCTCCTTAATCCTAATATTTTTTAGAAGCACGATCTCTCCCTCCCCCTAACCCCCTCCCGCTGGGCGGGGGGACCGCTCAGTGGTGTTTTGTTATTGTTTGGCAAAAACGAGAATATTAATCACTGTTTATTGCTAATCGCCTGCAAAATACCACTGAGCGGTCCCCCCGCCCAGCGGGAGGGGGTTAGGGGGAGGGAGAGATCGTGCTTCTAAAAAATACCTCTAGAAGAAGAAGAATGCGTAACATGAGTTATTAAATTTGTAAAAACCAAAATTTCATAAGATGTATTTTATTGACAATCTTGTCCCTAATGATTTATTCGCTAAAGACAAAAAAGGTTTTATTTTATTATGTCACAGGATGAATTTCTTAATCTATTAATTGTTGATGATAATCCAAATAATTTATTGAGCTTACATAGCGTTTATTGATGAATATATTTATGATGTTCATGTTTCTCAAGCTAATTCAGGCGTAACGGCTTTAAATATTCTGATGAAAACTAAAGTGGATTTAATTATCCTTGATGTACAAATGCCGGAGATGGATGGGTTTGAAACCGCTAAAATCATTCAATCACGCCGAAAAACACGACATATCCCCATCGTTTTTTTAACCGCAGCTTTTAAATCAGAAGAATTTAAGCAAAAAGGTTATGCCGTTGGTGCCGCTGACTATCTCACTAAACCCATTGACACGCCTCAATTAATTAGCAAAATAAAAATGTATTTGCGTTTTATTCGACAAGAACGTCAGCATCAAATAGTTGAATTGGAATTGGAACATAAAATTCAAGAACGGACGACTGAACTGTTACAAAGCAATAAATTACTTCAACAGGAAATTATTGAACGCAAACAAATGAGCGAAAAGCTCAAGTGGGCGAAAGAAGCAGCAGAAGCAGCCAATTTAGCAAAAACGCAATTTCTCGCTAACATGAGTCATGAGTTGCGTACGCCATTGAATGTCATTATTGGCTATAGTGAAATGCTTGAGGAAGAGGCTATTGATTTAGGTTGCGAAAATGTGACACCGGATTTGGAGAAAATTTGCATGGCAGGTAGGCATTTATTAGGTTTAATTAACGACATACTTGACATTACCAAAATTGAGTCCGGTAAAATGACACTGAATTGTGAAACTTTTGATTTATCAACGGTTATTACCGAAATGACGACAACAGTGCAACCATTGATGGAAAAACAAGGCAACACTTTTCAAATTAATATGAATGAAAATCTTGGAAAAATGTATACGGATGTCACTAAACTTCGTCAAATTTTATTGAATTTGCTCAGCAATGCCGCTAGATTTACTGAAAACAGTTTGATTAGTTTAAGTGTGACTGATATCAATGATAATGAAAACAAATGGTTTAATTTTAAAGTCACAGATACCGGTATTGGTATGACAGATGAACAAATTCAGAATTTATTTCAATTCTTTACGCAAGTAGACTCATCCCCAACGCGCAAGTACGATGGCGCAGGACTTGGCTTAGCTATTACCAAACAATTTACTGAAATGATGGGAGGCACTATTTCTGTAGAAAGTCAATTAGAGCGCGGTTCAACTTTTATTGTACGATTGCCAAGTGTTTGCCAATGAATCCTACGCTTACGCTTTGGATTCCAATACCCCGACTTGGAGTTCAAAGTAAAACTTTGTTTTTTTCCATTTGGAGTTCAAAGCGAAGCTTTGGTATTTTTAATCTAAAGCTTTAGCTTTGGATAATTCCCAATTTCAAAAATCATGTCAAATATCGAACCAATTAATGTACTTATTGTCGATGACAATCAAAATAATTTATTTACCTTGCGTAACTTGATTAATGAATATATCAAGGTACAGATTTGTGAGGCAGAGTCTGGTATGACCGCCTTGAAAATTCTTACCAAACAATCAGTGGATTTAATTATTCTTGATATACAAATGCCGGATATGGACGGTTTTGAAACCGCCAAAGCGATCCGTGCGCGGAAAAAAACTCAACATATTCCCATTGTTTTTCTTACCGCCGCTTATAAATCCGAAGATTTTCAGCAAAGAGGCTATACCGTTGGGGCAGCAGATTATCTCACTAAACCCATTGATCCCTCTCAATTAATCAACCGCATTCAAACTTATGTACGCTTTATTGAACAAGAAAGACATTATAAACTTGGGCTAGAGCGTAAAGTCGAAGAACGAACAGCCGAACTGAAAAAAGCGCATAGTGAGTTAGAACGCCGAGTAGCAGAACGCACTGAAGAACTATTACACGCAAAAAATCAGGCTGAACATGCACAAAGACTCGCAGAAGAAGCTAATGTGACTAAAAGTCAGTTTTTAGCCAATATGAGTCATGAATTGCGGACCCCGCTCAATGCCATCCTTGGCTATAGCGAGATTTTACAGGAAGAAGCTGAAGAATTAGGTCAATCGGAATGTATTTCTGATTTACAAAGAATTTACTCAGCAGGCAAACATCTCTTAGAACTCATTAATGATGTCCTTGATATTTCTAAAATTGAAGCCGGAAAAATGGATTTGTCTCTTGAAACTTTTGAACTAGTCACCGTTATCAATGAGGTAATTTATGAGGTTCAACCACTGATTGAAAAAAAGGCTAATATCCTAACAATGGCATTGGGTGATCATTTGGGTACTATGTCTAGTGATGTCACTAAATTGCGCCAGATGCTATTAAACTTACTCAGCAATGCCGCCAAATTTACTGAACAAGGTACTATTTCTATTGAAGTCAAGCGTGAACAAGAAGGAACGTGGTTTTGTTTCATGGTAACTGACAACGGCATTGGTATGACAGAAGAACAACAGAAAAAAGTCTTTCAACCCTTTACACAAGCCGATGCTTCTACCACACGCCGTTTTGGTGGTACCGGTTTAGGGTTAGCCATCACCAAACAATTTGCGGAAATGATGGGAGGTTACATTTTAGTTAACAGCGAATTTGGCAAAGGCTGTTCTTTCAAGCTATTGTTACCCATAGAAGTTCAGCCCGCATTGCCAGAGCATCAGAACAAACCGGCAAACGAATCGAAAAAACCGGTTTTGCGAGAAATGAATGCGACGGTCCTTATTATTGATAGCGATGCCAGTATATGTGACTCACTCAAAAATGACTTAGAAAAATTTGGATATGCAGTTGCTGTTGCAGCGACGAGTGATGAAGGCCTCAATTTAGCGAACAAACTTCGCCCTGATGCTATCTTTATCAATCAAGAGGCTAGTCAAGACAATGGTGAGCAAATACTTTCTACTTTGAAAAACAATCCACTGTTAATTCATATTCCAAGAATTGTCATTGCCCCAGAAGAGAATCAAGAAAAATGCTATGCAATGGGTGCCACACATTGTCTTAATAAACAAGCGATACTTCCTCAATTAGCTACCTTGCTCAAAAAATACCCTTTAGGTAAAAAGTCACAAGATTTTATAATGGTTATTGAAGATGATGAAATATTTCGTCAATATCTGGTCATGTTGTTGAAAGAGCAAGGTTGGCAGGTGTTATTAGCTGAACATGGGGAAGTTGCTTTAGACTATCTTCAAAAGAAAAAACCACGCTTAATCATACTTGACTTAAATATGCCAATCATGGATGGCTTTGAATTTGTTGCCCATTTATTGGACCATTCCATTTGGCGTTCTATACCCATTGTGGTACTCACTTCCAAAACGCTGACCTATCAAGAACAAACTTTGTTAAACAAGTATACAAAAGGAATATTTCCAAAAGCGGAACATGATCGAAACGACTTAATTTCATGTATTCAACAACTGATGATTGAGTAAATATTGATAAATACGCAAAATGAGGGTATTTTAATTCTATTTTGTTATATTTCGGGTAGGGTAGATAAAGCGTTAGCGTATCTGCCCCTGATTAACAAATTTTGGGTGAAGATGCTAAGTTATTTTTGTTTGGACACTGAGTTTGGTGTTTTTTTTTGTGTATTTTCTAAAAAGTGAAAAAATGTTTAAGGAGATAAAAATATGCCTAGAAAAAAACAATCCCGCGGAGACTGTGTATTTTGTGGGCGCGAAATGACCAAAAGTGGTTTAACGAAACATCTAAAAACCTGTCCACAGCGTCATAAAGCCATTGAAAGTGCTGAAATTAACAAGAAATCTGGGGGGGGAAAGCAACCGTTATGCCATTTACAAGTCCGAGATGCCTATGAAGGCGATTTCTGGTTGCATTTGGAAGTCAACGGTCGTGCAAGTTTGGGGGACTTAGATCAGTATTTACGGGCCATTTGGTTAGAATGCTGTGGACATCTCAGTCAATTTTCGGTGGGCGGTTGGGGAGGTGATGAACTTTCAATGGACCTGAAAATTGAGCGCATATTGACCCCCGGCGTTGAACTCACTCATATCTATGATTTTGGAACTTCATCAGAAACATTGATCACGGCAACCGATGTTAGGGAAGGGATTTCATTAACCCGTCATCCCATTTATCTCATGGCTCGCAACAAGATACCAGAGACTGTTTGTGCAGAATGTGATAAACCGTCGGGATGGTTATGTATGGAATGCTTAATTGAAGAGGAGGAATGGACAACATTGTGTGAAAAACATGCCAAAACGCATCCTCACGATAATTATGGAGAACCCATTGAATTGGTTAATTCACCGCGATTAGGGATGTGTGGCTATGATGGCCCTGCTGAACCACCTTATTGAAAATAAAAAGGATTTTATTGTTACAACGTTCCTGCGTTGATACCAGAAAAAATAGCGTTTCGGACTTCTCCCAGAGGAAGAGGGAGTTCCCTCGCTCATTGGGAAAGGGTGACTTTGAGGTTCAGGATTTAATAATGCAATGCCCGAAATGAAACCTGCCAGGTTTTTAAAACCTGGCAGGTTTGGACATTCAAGTTTCGGAAGTTTGTTGGTGAGCTTGTCGAACCATTAAATCCTCATTCCTTAGTATCAGAACACAAATCTTCATACGAATGAACGTGGTTATCTGCCCGGCAAATCTGATGATGAAAATCATAAAATTCTCAATATTATAACGGTGGTCGTTAATCAGTAGAAACGGCTAAAACGCTGTTGCAACCAAAGTTACAGCCTTGAATTCCAAAACTTCAAAGCTTTGAAAATGCCCCTATTTTTGAAAATCATTATGAATGGGTTAGTTGGCTTTAGCTGATTTGAGCTTTTAGACTTGAGATTTATCTCAAAACGATAACTGATAATTGATAACTGATAACTGATAACTGATAACTGATAACTGATAACTGATAACTGATAACTGATAGGTAATTGATAAAATGAAACATTCTTGGTATCGTGAACCTTTGGTTTGGTTGCTGATTTTATTTCCAGTCTCGGCTATTTTGGGTGGAATGGTCACAATTACGCTGGCCATTAATTCTAATGATGGTTTAGTCGTGGATGATTACTACAAACGTGGATTGGAAATTAATTACACTTTAGAACGTGATAAGGCTGCAACACGTCACGGATTACAAGCAAATTTACGTTTTCATATTGAAAATCAATGGATTGAACTTAATCTTCAAGCTCATTCTGATTACCAATTGCCTTCTCAAATTTGGCTCCAACTGAGTCATCACACGCGCTCTGGTTTTGATCAAAAAGTACTCTTGAAACGTATTGGTAATAATATTTATCAAGGAAATTTGCCTCAATTGCAAAAAGGCTTATTTTTTGTCCAATTGACAGCAGATGATTGGCGTTTGTTGAAATCGGCGCGTGTACCGATAAAAGAATTGCAGTTGGAAGCTCAAAGTTAGGTTCGATTACTATACTTAGGCGATTTCTGATAAAAAAAATACCGGGCGAACACACAGGTTCGCCCCTACGCTCCGTACTATAGGGCGACCCCTCCCTACGTTTTATTCTAGCTGTAATATTCTTTGTATAAACTGAAGAGCTTTTTGACGAAAATGCCTGATAAATTTTCGGATTAGAGTAAAAATACTAAGCAAAGCGTATCCACAAAAAAAATTATATTAATCAGAAACCGATACGCTGACGCTTTATCCACCCTACACGAAATCTAACAAAGTAGAATTAATAATCCGTCATATTTTTAATCATATCCATAAACAAAAGTCAAATCTATAAAAATGATAAAAACCGGATTTAAGTTTAATATTAATCAATCTTAATCTTAATAGTATTTTTCTTTACCAAAATCTTATGGTTCGCTCATTTTTTGACTGAAAATTAAAATATAAAGTGACTTAATAATCATAAATTTATAAACCCCTCAATAACCACCCCCTAACCCCCTCCTTATCAAGGAGGGGGAACTCCCCTCCTTACGAAGGAGGGGTTGGGGGAGGTTATTTGAGACTCATTCCTAAGTCTTTGATAATTTGTCCGGCCCAAATTCTTTTTTGAATTCTGCTTTTAAAATGACCGAACCATGAGCAAAATGTTAATGTTTTAGGAATTTGTTCGTTTAGGGATATCCAAAAATAAATTATCCTGGAAAAAATTTTGAGCGCGTGAGAAATCCTATTTCTTTAAGAAATAGGCTTTCTTAGATTTCCGTTTGGATGATTATTTTTCTGGAATTCCCTTAATAAACGAAACAACGGAAATTTAAAAACGACAAATGATAAATTTTATCAATAATCAATTCAGGAAGGGATTTTGGTATCAATAGAGAGCAGAATAGCTATGGCTTAAATATTTAACTTTTTGTTATTTAATTTTTGTTTGAAAAAAAAGTATTGCCTCCGATTTTGATTAAAAATGCCATGGTGGACGATTCAAAATTTTCGAGCGATCCTCAAGTCATCAAAAAATGGAGTACATAATTTGGAGAGAATTTCATTAGGCAAAAAATGTTCCGATTTCTATTGTTTTGGTATAGTTGTCCAGACAAATTCTGGCTTTTTTTAAAATATTTATAAAAAAATATTTTATACCAACATTCCCGAAATCACTCAATATGGGGTTATTTTTTAAATGGGTGAAAGTGTTATAAAAAAATAGTATTTTTTGCTGGACAAAATTTTTTTGGACAACAAAAAATACTCGGTATAATTATTTAAATTTATCCAAATTTAAAATTTAAAATGAATAAAAACTAAATTCCTTCAAAGTAGATATAGCAATTCCCGATTAAATAAAGTACAACTTATCTAGTTTAAGTTATTCATAATTAAATAAAAAACGCTATAATGCTGTAATGCGTTAAACGCAAAAACGCTATAACTTTCTCTCGAATTCGCCAAAGGCGAAAATTATTGATTTGAATATGCAAACCAGTTGGAATAACAATCATTTTCTACATTTAGACAAACCTTTGCTTATCGGGTTAGCATTGCTCTCTTGTATTGGGTTAATTGTTCTATATAGTGCTGGCGGTCAAAATATTGATCTTCTCTTTCGTCAAACACTACGCCTTTCAGCAGGATTAGTGCTAATGTTGTTGATTGCTCAATTCCGCATTCAAAAAATTGTACATTGGGTACCATGGTTGTATTTGTTAGGTATCTTTTTATTGATAGTCGTTTTGGTGATAGGAAAATCTAGTCATGGTTCAACACGTTGGCTCAATCTAGGCTTGTTTCGCTTTCAACCTTCAGAATTAATGAAATTAGCTGTTCCGATGATGGTGACATGGTATCTCGCCGATAGACCTTTACCACCTAATTATGGACGTTTATTGGTAGCGAGTTTTCTCATTGCAATACCGGTGATTTTAGTAGCCAAACAACCTGATTTAGGTACCGCATTATTGATTAGTTCTTCTGGCATTTTTGTTATACTACTTTCAGGTATCAGTTGGCGTTTCATCTTTGGATTTCTGACATTAAGTATTTTATCCACCCCAGTGTTATGGTACATTATGCACCCTTATCAACGCCAACGGGTACTCACCTTTTTAGACCCTGAAAAAGACCCTCTAGGGACCGGCTATCACATTATACAATCCAAAATTGCGATTGGCTCAGGCGGATTATACGGTAAGGGTTGGCTCAACGGTACTCAATCACAATTACAATTTTTACCAGAACGTACTACCGATTTTGTCTTTGCTGTCTATAGTGAAGAATTTGGTTTATTGGGCATTTTGCTACTATTGGGTATTTATTTTTTTGTTTTATCACGTGGCATGTATATTTCATTACAAGCGCAAGATAGCTTTTCCCGTTTATTAACCGGCAGTTTAGTGCTTTCTTTTTTTGTGCATATTTTTGCTAATATAGGCATGGTAACCGGCTTATTACCGGTAGTAGGATTACCTTTACCACTGATCAGTTATGGTGGTACTTCGATAATCACATTGATGATTGGGTTTGGGTTTGTCATGGCAGTGCATACGCATAGACGTTTACTATTTGGCTAACCAGTTATCAGTTATCAGTTATCAGTTATCAGTTATCAGTTATCAGTTATCAGTTATCAGTTATCAGTTATCAGTTATCAGTTATCAGTTATCAGTTATCAGTTATCAGTTATCAGTTAGGGACGTAGCGGAAAATAATTCTACGTACTATCCTGAAAACGCCTGATAAGTCTGTAATTTTTTGATTTTTAGTTGAGATTATCCATAATTAAGTCTTTGAAAATACTATTACGATACGCAAAAAAGTTCTCCAGAGTTTTCAGCACTATCAACATAAACTATTTTTTAAAGAAATAGTATTTGTTGAAACCTCTATTTCAAACGATGTATTTCACGTATGTTATTCACTACTGTGTCCCTGATAGTGATTAATATTTGCTTTACAAAATACTATTTTATGTCATTTGACAGAGCCGTTTAGCAAAATCCAAAGCTTTATATACTGAGCGTACTTCAAATCAGTGAAAATTTTGAATCAAGAGAAATCCAAAGAACGAAAAGAAATCAGATTTCTTCGACATTTTAGATTTTCACAAAATTCAAAGATAAACTTTAGTATAGCTTTGTATTGGAGTCCAAAATTTATTTTGGATAGTTTAAAAATTGTCTCTCTAAAGTGATGAATAACAAAATAAAAAACAATAGACAACCAAAACAATATTCAATGAAACATTGTGCCAGAACAATCTTATTAAGTGGACTATTACTTTGTAGTTCCTCAATGACTGCCGGAATCGTCGATAGGGATACCTTTATTGACAACATGGTGATTCAACATGGTTTTGACCGATTTGATTTGATTAAATTGCTCAATCAAGCCAAAGTCAAAAAAAGCATCCTCAAAATCATGTTTCGTCCTGTCACTGGTAAAGTTCGTCCTTGGTATAAATATCGGCGGAATTTTCTGACAGAACGACACATTAAAGAGGGAGTGAAATTTTGGCGACAAAATGCCACTGCACTACAACGTGCCGAACAATTTTATGGGGTACCCATTGAAATCATTGTCGCTATTATTGGAATAGAAACCATTTATGGCAAACATAAAGGGAATTATCGCGTTATTGATGCCCTGGTGACTATAGCGTTTAATTATCCCAGACGAGCCGATTTTTTTCGAGATGAATTAAAGCATTACCTATTGTTAACACGCGAAGAAGGACTTAATCCTCTTTCACTAAAAGGTTCTTATGCCGGTGCGATGGGTATTGGACAATTTATGCCCAGCAGTTTTCGACGTTATGCAATCGATTTTGATAAAGATGGTAGACGCAATATTTGGACAAATAACACTGATGCTATTGGTAGTGTCGCCAATTATTTTCGCAGTTTCGGTTGGATAAAAGGACAACCGGTGATAAAACCTACCCAAGTGCGTCCCAATGCGGTAGGAAAATTGCTTTCGTTAGAATTTAAACCACAGTACACCCTACAACAGTTAAAACAATGGGGTTTACTGTATCATGGTGATGAACCCAATAGTACAAGCAGTATGGTTATCGACTTGAAAACTGAACAAGGCACCACTTATTGGGTGGGTTTCCAAAATTATTATGTCATTACTCGTTATAATCATAGCAAGCGGTACGCAATGGCTGTTTATCAATTAGCTCAGGAGATTGCTAATCGTTATGGAAAAAATCGTTAATTTCCCCTTAAAATGGCTTAGTTTTATCTTCGTAGTCATCAGTTTTCAGGGTTGTAGCTCTGTTCCATCTGAGCCGACACCCCATAATGTGACCAAGATTCCAGCCGTATCAAACCCAACAACAACTTCTCGGTTTTCTGACTTTCCGAAGCAAACGGTTCCGGTGAGAAAAACAGTACCTTTGAGGAAAACGGTACCCTTATCATCACAACCGAGAAATTTAAACCAAGCGGCTTTGAGGAAACCGATAAGCATTCGTGGTTATCTCGAACAAGGGCGTGCATCTTGGTACAGTGTCAAAGAACATGGTGCCAAAACGGCTAGTGGTCAAATTTATGACTTATATGGTATGACAGCTGCCCATGCAACTTTACCATTCATGTCCCGTGTGAGAGTCAAAAATCTTCGTACTGGTCGCCATGTCATCGTGACTATCACTGATCGTCTTTATGACAACAATAAGCTAATAAAACTATCTTATTGGTCGGCACGTTATCTAGGCGTAGCTAAACGTCCGTCACAAAAACTAGAAATTCGTGGTCTTTAAGAATGATGAATTAATTCTCTACTTTGTTACATTTCATCAAATCAAGGACTTGTAGAGGGAAGATAAAATGTCAGCGTATCCACAAAAAATTTGGTAGTGCTAGGAAAGCAGTGATTTTGGAGTCTACACTTTAATTTGGGTTTGATTATTAACTCATGTTACGCACAATGCTTCCTAAAAGCTTTATTCTTGATTTCAAAAAAAATCTTTAACTTAACTGAGGCTATTTTTGTGTTCACGATCTCTCCCTCCCCCTAACCCCCTCCCGCTGGGAGGGGGGACCGCTCAGCGGTATTTTTCTATTTGGTTTAAAAAATACAAATAATTGTATTATATATAATTTTTTGTTTTAGCTCACAGAGAGGAAAATACCGCTGAGCGGTCCCCCCTCCCAGCGGGAGGGGGTTAGGGGGAGGGAGAGATCGTGGTTCTAAAAAATACTTCAAGAAGAAGAGTGCGTAACATGAGTTATTAAAACATTTAATCAC
>Ga0233403_10000095_pt1 | contig 37101 bp, 27 predicted proteins | sample Na_oxic_1_MG_FD_179866 | JGI IMG/M metagenome (GOLD analysis project Ga0233403, IMG submission 179866) | Seawater microbial communities from Saanich Inlet, British Columbia, Canada - Na_oxic_1_MG | ecosystem: Environmental > Aquatic > Marine > Inlet | place: Canada: British Columbia | collected...
TGGATGGTGTTGGATGCTGTTTGTTGTTGCTGTTGATGTTGCTGGTAATTAGAGTTACCTGCTAATTTATTGGCAATCATACCACCAATCAAGGCACCAGCCGCACTAGCTAGAATAGTTTCACCTAAGCTTAAACCTGAACTACTAGCTACTGGGGGTTGTGTTAGATTGGAGGTACCGTCCTCAACTTTGGCCGCTTCAGCTTCAGCCATTTGTCTAAGTTCTTCTTCTGTCAACATACGCTCGTTTCCTTCCATGTCTCTCAAAAGAGCGCGTATTCCACTTGAACTCGGGTATTTCTCTATAATAATAAAAGCATCTGGTTCTTTAGCAGTTTGTTTGATCACTAAAAAAACCCCTTCTTCAGACTTGCTGACTTCACTAATCGTACCATTGGGATTCGGATTAGTTTTAGGCGGCTCCTCAGTTTGTCCACAGCCTTGTAATCCGATTATCATTGTTAATCCCAAACTGCCTAGCATAGAATAAAAGAATTTATTGCTCATAAAAAATTACCTTTTTTAGGTAGAACGCAAAGAAACACAAGAGCCTTTTGCAAAACTCTTAATATGTAAAAAATGAAAACGATAAATTGATTGATTTTTTATCCCGTAAGTTATTGATTGTAATTAATCCCATTCAAGGACTCCAGTCCTAATTCCTAAAAATGGCAATTAAAATCTAAGAGCCAATGCAACAATTGATGGATTCATTAGGTTCGATTAACATTAATCTTAATAATTGTAATAATTGGGGTCAGAGTAAAATTAATCTGAGAAGAAACTGCCATAATTAATGTTACTCTGGCCCCAATTTAGGTTGAAATAATTGGGAAAATAAGAAAGGAAATAGTTATACGAAACCTTCGAGATTTTGAAATCTCGAAGGTTTTTAAGTGAAATGATTCATGAAAAAACTATAGTGATCCTAAATGATTTGTAAAAAAACGTTGAGAAAAAATCCGATTTCTTTAAGAAATCGGATTTTTCAAATCTACAAACCATTTAGGATCGCTATATATCTCAAATTTCACATCTTTTCATGATGATTTTTTAATTGGCTACCATCACTGATAATAGCATTGGTTATTTTTTCACAGACTCTTGTTGATATATTTTTCATATCAGGGATGACATTTTTTAGCTGGCTTAATACCGTATCTCCCTCATTAAATTCATATTTGATGTTGTTTTTGATTACTTTATTAACTTGTTCTTTATAAACACGATTGACAATACTATTATTATGAATCACAAGATTTCTAACAAGAGAAATTTCATATAAAGATTTTAGCTCATCTTCAGAAATTGAAGTATTTATTTTTTTTAGCCCAAATTTTTTCTGAAACCCCTTCAAAATTTCCATAATGTTATTGGCTTGTATAAAACTTTTTACTTGTAATTCAATAATATTTTTTTTGCACAGTTCTATATTTTCATTGATAAATAAATCATAAGTGTTAACTGTTATGTTATTTCCTAAATATTTTGGAAAAAAAAGATAGATAGCATAAAAACAATCCGAGAGAAATTTTTCAAATGCACTGTATGTATCGACTAAATTTTTTTCTTCCAAAATATTTTCATAACTTCTACCACTTTCTGTTAATTTCTGTTGGAAATCTTCATATTCTAAAGATAAATCCTTTATTTCTTGAGAATGGCAATATTCCGATTTTTTCACTTCTTCTTGCAATTTTTTCAACAAGTTGTTTTGAATTTGAAAGGAGCGTTGTTGTTCTAATTTTTGTTTAAAATCATTAAATGCTTTCAGAATAGCATTCTCAAATTGAATACCCCTATTTTCACTCATCATCTAAAGTTGTTACCCTGGTTAGAAAGTCTTTAGCGAAATCATTGTACTTCTCCCGTGTAGCTTTATAGACTGCTTGATTACCTGTTATAGAAATTTTATCAGATGATTCTAAATTATCCAAACCGGGTACTTTCCATATCGGATTTTTGTATTTTTGCGCCATATTAGTCAAGGTATTATGGCTATGCATAACTGCATCGTTTCCAATGGGAGTTTTTACCATTTCTTCAAAAAGATGTTTTCTCACTTTTTCATCAATATGTTTTTTGATGGTATCTGGAATTTTCTCAGCATAATCGAAATGCGCTTCCGCTAAATTCCATGGATTACTTTGAGACGTTTTTTTGTAAATTTTAGCATTGTAAATAGTATATCCCAAAAATCTAACCAGCTTTTTCGGAAACTCTTTGCGTTTTTCCTCTGAAATAATTTGAAAACAAGTATTAAACTCTCTTTGCCATTGCGTTAAAGCCGCACCGATATTTTTTATGCCGTATAAGGAAAACATGTCCGGAAGACACGGAATCATAAAACCATCTACAGTAGAAATAATAACCTTGTTTAACATACCTAAACTGGGAGAAGTATCAATAATCACAAAATCATAGTGATTTTGGCTCGCATACAACTCAGCCAAATTTCTTATTCGGGTAACGGTTCTTATTGATAATGCTTCCCCCAAAAACATACCACTCCAACGTTCAGAAATTTTGTTTTCATACATAAAAAGGGTTAAGCGACTAGGAATTAAATGCAGATTATCAGTTATTTTAACTGGTGGTGGTAATGCTTTAAAATCGGAGATACCTTCTTCTACCGATTTTAACAGGAAATGCATGGTTCTGGGCGTTTCAAAAAGACGGTTAAAATCCTCCTTTTCCATTTGTTGTTTAGCCGAATCAAATCCATTGTCAATCACATTATCTTCTTCTTTCCATATTTCTTCTAACTTTTCTTCTTGCATACCATATAGACTCATATTACATTGTGAATCCATATCTAAAATTAGGACTTTTTTTCCCATTTCAGCGAGAATATGTGCTAAATGATAGGTAAGTGTTGTTTTACCTACACCACCTTTATTATTAAAAATAGAAATAATTTTCATAATCAATATTTTCTTAAATTCAAATTAAATATTTAAAGACAATTCATATTGAGATGATATAAAACAATAATATCTTTAGAATTATATAATTATTTTAATGAGTGACACGGGGCAAAGCGTAGCAAAATGAGCGTCCATGCCCATTTGCCTTTGCCCAGCCGTGCCACAGATTGAAGCGATGGTTCGTCCGGTGTAAACGATCGTATCGATTTCCTTCGGAAGCTTCGCGGCGTTCTCCCATAAGACTCTCTGCTGTAATGCATTTGCAAGCAAATGCCTAGTACAGGAAGGCGGAAATATCCAGTCCATTTTTCGACATTAAGAAATCCGATTTTTTGAAAAAATCGGATTTCTAGGGTGGCATGGAAACTTCCGCCCTCCTGCACTAGCTACCTGAGACTACTCGCATCCATGCTCGCAGCGTTGGACTTCAATATAATATTTATTTTATCATAATAGAATTGTAAAAATCTATCCATGAACTCAAATTAAATAGGTACGCATAAATCTTTTAACATTTTGGATGAGTGCCATGACAAGGGAAAATCCCCCGAATAGCAAGCGTAGGGTGCGTTCCACGCACCTTTAAAGTTTTATTCATTCCAATTCCTATGATTAAAATGAATAGAGTTGTCCGATAATAAGGGTTATTTTATTTTAAATAATTGTTTTTATTAAATAAAATTTTATTTACGGATAACTCTAATATTATCCGAATGAAAAATACCAATTTTAATATTATAGTGAAAAGTAAATTTCATTGTCATACATAATATAATTTTGTAAAGTGTAAAAATTCAAAATTTTAAAAGAATTTTGTAAAATTTCTAATTTAATACCCTGCAACCGCATAAAAGAATTTGCATTTATGTAACCATAATAAAATTTATTAACTATTGTGGTTGTGCCAATCAACAAATAAAAATCATTAAACGGCATACTGGCTTACGCAATTTGCTTTTTCTTTGAGCCAATAAATCCAAAGCACCAATTATGAGTACAGTTTGGATTTTATTTTGAAGTTCATGCACAATTAAACTATTTTGTTCAATTTTGTGGCGATGGTTATCATTTGGGCAATCGTATTTATTTTTCCTTTTAACTCGACTTTAAAAACTTAGGAACGAGGATTTAATAACTTCCAAATTTTAAAGTTCAAACCTGTCAGGTTTAGTTTCAGAGATTATTTAATTCTCATTCCTTAGTGATCAAAAAATAGTTCCCCTTGATTTTAAAGCAGCCTTCAATCATACTCGACCACAAGCTCCAGTTTCGTTTAAACACATTTCCATGAGCATAGCAGTTGGATGTTTTTGTCGTGCTTTTTGGAAACAAATATCTGAATCAGGATCAATAAAATAATCTCCACTATCGGGTTCAATATGAATTGACCAACCATAATGCTTGGTCATTAATTGGGGAGCCACTTGCTTAAAAATAGCTCGACAACGTTCAGCAAATGCGTGACTTTCCGCTTTACGTCGCGCGATTTCTTCTTGAGAAAACCGTGGTATATTAGGGAAAAGGGGACTACCGGCAGGTACTTTTCGTTTTGTTTTAGATTGAGTTTCCATAAAGTGATTTCTCCGGTTTGTAAAGCGTTTTTATGAAGTGATTCATGTTTATTTTGACAGATTGAGTGACGCGGGAACGTCACGAAAGGCGTTTTTTTTGGTACGTTGGGAACAAGAAAAAATTAGTACAGTGCTGTCATTTCGAGTCCACGCACTTAAAACCAGATGATGGGAAAGAAAAATGATGGGAAGTGTAGATCGGCGTAACCCGACAACCTTAGCTTATGTGTCGGGTTACGCTTCGCTAACCCGACCTACAAATTCTTAGCGCAAAGTTTTCAATTTTGAAGAAACGGTGTGCGTAAATCGTCTAATTACCCAACAATATATCTAAGAACTCTTTGATTTTTTGTAGATTACGATTTCTGTGAAGTTCCAGCATTTCAATGCCTTCTGAGGTCGCGCTGACAAAAATCAAGAAGGTGTATTCACCATAGTCTGGCAAGTGGGTGACATGAATAATGCCGCCGGCTGAGTTACCGTTGGCTGCATATTGGAACATCAGATGATCAAACAAGCCAATGTCAGGGTTGACTGTCTGCGTTTTGCTCAGTAGTGACACTAAGTCCTTCAATTGAACCGCATAAGCGTCAGTGTCCACTTTCCGATCAGCTTTAGAATCACTGGAATAGGCGACTCTGGTGCGATTGCCATCGTAAGTAGACACTAATACAGCGTCAATCTCATTATCTTGCGCAGCTATGTCATTAAATAGAGCGAGTAATTGTTGTTTAGCTTCAGTTTTATCCACGGTATCCTCCGCAATGGGTGTTAAGATAGTTTGTGTTTCAAATTGATCATAAAATTGAGAGAGTTCATCTCCCCCAACCAGTCCAATTTCATCTTTTGAGGGTTTTGGTGTTGTTTGATCGCATTTCCACCAGGTTGTTGTAAATAAACGGCTTAGTAAGTTCATAAAGATGTCTTTCATTTCTAAAGGAACGAAAAAGATACTTTCATCATCAGGTGGAATGTAAAAAGTTGTTTCATCGTGAGACTTAGAAATTCCTTCCGGCAATAATTCCTGAATGGGTGTCCCTTCATGGCGATTAAACAGTTTTATTTCTTCAACGTGGTTCGATAAAATAACTTTTTTATAACTACCGAGTGGCTGGAAAAGCCCATCAAATGGCGCATTTTCATGGCTTTGATAAATAAAAATTCTCATAATTTTTTATTCTTTAAAGTCCAAAATAAATTTTGGACTCCTCTGTACTTTGGAGTCCAAAGCTTTAGCTTTGGATGATTATCCAAATAAATCACCAAGTAGTTCAAGTATTTTGTCTAAATTGCGTTTTCTGTGAAGGGCAAGTAATTCGATGCCTTCTTCTGTAGCACTGGCAAAAACGAGAAAGGTATATTCACCAAATTGGGGAAGGTGAGTAATATGCACAATACCATTGGAATATAAAAATTCGGCACTTTTGAGACTACCAATGTGATCATTGACTTTGTTAGTCATTTTGAGCATGGCAATAAAATGTTGTATTTGCACTGCAAAGGAGTCTGTGTCTACAGTGCGTTGCCCGCTTTGTGGGCTGTTTGAATAGGCGATTCGCGTTTTATTGTCGTCGTGAATACAAACGAATATCGCATCAATTTCATTATCTTGTTCGGTAATGCTGTTGAATAAATCTTCTAGTTCTTGCTTTTTGCTCATAGTTTCGTCATCCTCAACGGGTTGTGATATCGCTTCTGATAGTTGAGTGGGTTGTAAAACCGCTTGTATTTCCAATTTATCGTAGAATTGAGAGAGTTCATCGTTACCAATGAGTCCAATATCATTTTTTGATAATTTAGTTGTGGTTTGATGGGAAGTCCATGCGATTTTTTTAAATACGCTTTTCAGTAATTTTGCCAACGTGTCTTTCATGTCCAACGGAATCAAAAAAATATAATCCTCAGCGGTAGGTATAGAATAATGGGTTTCATCGTTGGGAACAATAAGTTCTTCTGGTAGTAGTTCTTTGATCAGTAATCCGCTATGTCGATTAAATAATTCTATTTGGGGCTTGTGGTTAGATAAGATGACTTTTTGATAACTCCCCATGGGTTCAAAAAGTCCTTCAAACGGTGCTAGTTCAGCGGTTTGATAAATAAAAATTTTCATTTTTTCATGAATAATTTACAGAAGTTGTCATAAATTTCAAAGTGTCTCAGTTGAAAAATGACATCTCGATAATTGCCATCGGTATAATATTGCAATTCGTTGTGATAAACAGACATCGGAAGAACGTTAAGTGGACGTTGTTCTAGCGTGGGATTATCCCGGGCGGGTACACGAGTCGCCCTTATTAAGATATCTAAAAAATGGTGACGGGGATCGCCGTCTTTTTCGGCAGCAATGTGGGCAATTTCTAATCTTTTAAGCCATTCATTAAAGTTGACACCGTCATTGGGTGATAAGTTTTCAAGTTCTTCTAATTCATCAATATGCACATCTTTATTTTTGGTTAGGGCTTGGTAAATCCGTTTGGCGATGACTGAGCTGATACTGTGATCGGCTTCTTGTGGTTTAGATGAAATCAAGGTTGCCGGTCCAAAAACGTGCATAAAAGGGCTTTTTCGACAGTAATGACTTTTCAAGTTTCTTTCAATCGCCGCGGCGGTGAGTTTCATCACTGTTGCGTCATTATATTTAAATCGAATGAGGTTTTCCAATTGGCGATAAACCCATAAAAACCAGATGGTAATACTTTCACCTTGTAACGCGCCTTCAGTGTATTCGTGGTAATTGATATCTTGCTCAGAAAAAATGTTACAAAAATGATAGTTGGTATCAATAATCACCGTGTCTAAGGGTGGCAGATCAAGCCGTTCTTGAATATCCGCCGTTGCGTTTTTGATGGTTGAGAGTAGTTTAGCAAATAATGACGGTTCATACATTCTAAATGGATTTAAGGGCCATCCTACCACGTAGTCATAGGGTATATTTTTTTCGTTGAGTGAAAAAGTTTTTTGTAAGACAATCTGCTCATTTTTTCTCTCTTGCGCGGGAATTGATATAGAAATGGGTTCACCCACTTCTTTTTGATAAAACAGCAGCCGAGAAAAGTCAGCATTCATGCTGTTTAAGTCTAATACGAGTAAACTGCCACTATTTTCTTTTAGCGCGTGGGCGGACAAAAGTAATGCGAGTAAGGTTTTACCCACGCCGCCTTTACTACCAGTGATAATATGCCATTCCATATTGTTGATTTCCTTAACAAGGTAATGCTAAATTTTTTTGTGAATGTGTGATGCGGGAGCGAGGGAAAATGGAGATTTACCGTCGCAATGCCGTTACTTCGTTTCTCACTTTGCTCGAAATGACAGTGCTTGAGAAATTTGAGTTATTCAACTCAAAATAAATTTTGGACTCCACAATAATTCGATTTTTGGACTCCAAAATTTATTTTGGAAAACATTAGTCATTGAAATGTGAGCGTGGCAAAAGTTTCGGAGAAATTTTTGCCTCGATCATTGTCAAGCCTATCACTGTGTTAAAAATAAAAATTATCCTATCATAATTAAATAATTTCATCAATTTAGGTCGTTTGTAATTGATAGCAAAAGGGTATTGCTCGACGATTGACTTCACTTTTAACTCTTTAAGTCATAAATTATTAGGCGTTTTGACTGATTCGATTGTCCTATTTTTGTCATTTTCTCCCATTTCTAACAGTTCAGAGGTCTCATTATTCTTATTTTCTTCAATCTCAACGGGTTGAATGTTATTGTCCAATTCGGCATTTTCAGTATTTAACAATTCGGTTTGTGTCTTTGTTTCTATCGTTTCTAACCATTCAGATACTGCATCATTCTTATTTTCTTCAATCTCAACGGGTTGAACGTTATCGTCCCGTTCCGAGTTGTCAACATTTAACAGTTCGGTTTGTGCCTCGACAATTTCCTGATTCTTATTTTCTTCAATCTCAATGGGTTGAAGGTTATCGTCCCATTCGGCATTTTCAGCATTTAACAGTTCGGTTTGTGTCTCTACTTCTACCGTCTCCAACAGTTCAGAGTCCTCATCATTCTTATTTTCTTCGACTTCAAGGGGTTGAACATTATCATCCAGTTCTGGGTTGTCAGCATTTAACAGTTCGGTTTGTGCATCTATAATTTCCTTTAATTCAATTAATGGCGGTAAATCATTGAGATTTTTTAAATTAAAATAATTCAGAAATTCGCGGGTGGTGCCATATAATGCTGGACGACCGGGGGTATTACGGTGGGCTAATACCCGTATCCAATTGTAATCTATTAATCTTTTTATCAAATCGGTGCTAACGCTGATACCGCGTATTTTTTCAATGTCTGCGCGAGTAATTGGTTGGCGATAGGCGATGATGGCAATGGTTTCAAGCAAGGCTCTTGAATAACGTGGCGATCGTTCTGGTTGTAAACGTTTGAGCCAAGGGATTAAATCTTGTTTGGTTTGAAAGCGATAGCCACTGGCAACTTGAACTAATTCGATGCCATGTTCAGTATAATCAGCAATTAATTCTTTCAGTACCGCTCGGATGGCACTGCGTTCTGGACACTCGTTTTCTTCAAATAATTCGACGAAATGATCCATCGTTAACGGTTTGCCGGCTGCGAATAGGGCTGCTTCAAGAATGGATTTGATAGGTTGTTCTGTCATGAGTATTTTGATAAGAGTACAATGGATTTATGGAATAAACAGATTAAATTATAGCAATTTCCTATTGAATAAAATACCGTTAATATTATTTAAACCATTAATAATTAAATTATTTAATGCTATAAATTGGTAATTGGTAATTGGTAATTGGTAATTGAAATTCACTTTGACCGCAAAAATTTTTATCTTTGACACTAAAATTATTAAGTCATTGATTAAAATATAATTATATTCTATTCGCTTTGTCGTTCCCCAAAAAAATGTCGATTTTTGTATGTGACCCGATGGCCATTTTTTTTCATGAAGGTTATAATGGGCATCCGTTGAAAATATTGTGTTATTTCTAAACAGTGGGGGAGGGGACCACCACGCTTGCTAATAGGGGATAATATGAAAAAATATTTAATTTTTCTTATGGGCATAGTTTTCTTTTTGGGAGGATGTTCAACTTATGTACCTCGTTATTCTCCATCAGTGGATAACGTGGAAATTATACGTTCATTATCTTCAGAAAAAAAGATTAATGTAGGACCATTCACATCTACAGATGCCGGAAAATCTAGTTTTTATCTGACGCGCTGTAATCCCATTACTACCTCTGATGGTAAACCTTTTGCTGACTATGTGCGGAAAGCTTTCATTGATGAATTGCGTATGGCTGGCATTTATTCCAATGATGCTCAATTGGTTATTAAGGGTCATTTAGAAACTATAGACTTTAGTTCCGTGACGGGAAAATGGTTTCTAGTGCTAGCAGTTTCTTCAAATACAAACCAGTCCTTTACTGTTGAAGAAACCTATGATTATTCAACCAGTTTTATCGGCACAGTCGCTTGTAACCGAACGACTCAAGCTTTCTTGCCAGCAGTTCAAAACCTCATCAAAAAGGTCCTTAACCATCCTTCATTTCAAGAAATGTTGTAATGATTATACGTTGTCTTATTTAATATTATGGCCATTAATTTCCAATACGAAATATTGGATAATCATAACAGTTACAGAGGGTAGTGAATGAAACCGATTAAAGCCATAGCAATGGGTCCAATGCTAGTTGTCGTCCTGTTGACCGGATGTGGCGGTGACGATGGCGGCGGAAGTGACTCTTCATCAGATGAATCAGGTACTGTTATTGATTTATCAAATACTTTTTCTTTAACAGTCTATTCAGGGCAACGATTCCGATATGAACAAAATAATTTGGGAATGAATGTGAAAGTTTTAACTATTGGTAATTCGGAATATAAAAGTTGCACACTTGAAATTGATGACTCTTTACTAGAACGGTTAGAAGGGTATGAATACCTAACAGGGTACGATGATGTTTTCAATGTGACTTATAATGATTTGAAATCAAGTTATGGTGATTATACTTTCATCTCTTATGGGGAACCGATTAAATTAACGTTAAACTATAGCGTTTATACTGATCCAAGTAGTTATGTTGAATTTAGTATTTATTGCTCAGACAGATAAAAAATCTTTTAAATCTATCTGCATAGCAAGCATAGGGTGGTAGAGTAAAGCGAACCCCATCATATTTTCTAATTCTCAATAAGTATGAAATTAGGCATGATATAGTTTTTCTGAACCTCTATAGTTAAGAAGTGTGGACTTGAATTGGTTTGTATATGTAGGTACACATAAATCTTTTAACATTTTCAAATCCCCAAATTAAAGATTACCCAATCAAGTGGTCGTTACAAAAAAGTTAAAATACTTTTGTGTACCCTACATACCTATTACTGAAATCAAGGAGATTAATGAAATGAAAAAGATGTTTATTAGTGTGACTATCATTGCTGGTGTAGTCATAGGTAGTTTATTTTTTGTTGAAAATGTTACAGCAAAAAGAACATCAAATATAAAGCAAACCATTTGCTTTTCCCAAAATCTATCTGATGTTAAATTTGGTAGTCGCCATATTGGTGTTGCAACGCTTGGTGATAATGTTACCTTGAATGGTGGAGAATGTAACGGAAGGACCCTACCACAAATGAATCAGGCCGGCTGGAGACTTATCCAAGTTGTTACTGGATTGCAAGAAGCATTTGGAATGGTATTAGAAAAAGAATAAACGACATTGTTTGGTTTTTATTCTGTTAAGAAAATTCTGGAAATTCCTGAATTAGTGAGTGTCGGATGGGTAGATCGAAGCGAAACCTATCCCACCACCCACGCTCACCACGATAATAGCTATAAGAGAACAACCATGAAACGACTACAGGCAATTCTCATCGTTATTTTATTTGCCATTCATTCAACCGTTTTCGCCCAAAAACTAACGGATTCTACGGATTCTGTAGCGAAACCTCATGATAAAGAATATTTTTTCTTAACCCAAACCCAAGATATTGGTACTTCATCTCCTACTTTACCGGAAATAGAAGGAACTGAAACAATAGAGGGGATTGAAGAGCCTGATTTGGAAGAAAGAATAGACACAACTCTCGAAAATACCAAAGAAATGGCAAAATCAACACCACTAGCAAAATCTCTTTCTGACACGAATGAATGGGTTGAAAGTCCTTTTTCTCTTGCTCTAAAATCAGTAATTTTAAGCAAATGGACTAGAACAAAGTACACAACATCTACAGAATACAATTATTTGGGAATAGAAAAAGAAGGAAAAACTGAAAAGGATGAGCTAAATCAAGTTACCCTTATTGGTCCAGAATTTAAGTATTATTTTTTATTACCAAAATATAATCCTTTTATTAGAGGATTTTTGCTTTCTGGAAATCAAATTGATCTTACCGGTATAGATATAGGATGGGGTAAGACTATGGGAATGTTTTTGGGATATAGAAACCTAAAAGTGACTTCATCTAAAAAAAACCTGGGTGATTATAAAAATCAAGGCGTAGTTGTTGGAAGTTTTGTTCGTTTTCATCCCAATAAAGTAGGTTTCAATATAAATCTTGAAGTCGCTCTGGGTAATGGAGGAGAGGACATATTAGATACCCTTGGAAACATTATTCAAATGGAACAACCCGTACCAAATATAGAGGAACCTTTAGAAAATAAGCTTCTTTTTGACGCTGAATTCACTGTGGGTTATCAATTTGAAACTTTACCACTGAATTTAACTATTGGTTATAAAATGTGGGAATACTATAAACCTAGCGAATATAATGAAGGAAACGACGAAACATATACTAATGATTTTGAAAGTGGACATGGCATTACTATAAGAGCTATCTATAGTTTTTAATTTTCTGGGTTAATTTGTCATGGAGTACAAACTTTAGTTTACCGACTATACAAACTAAAATTTGTACTTTGAAATGACAGAAGAATTTTTTCTACCAACAATTATTTATTATGAATAACAAACTAACCTATTTTGTTGTATTAATCACATTAAGTCTTTTATTGTCCTCATGTACGACTAAAGTAACTACGGGTTCCTCTATAGGAGCCGCAGTTGGAGTTGCAGCCGGTTCTCAAGTGGGTAAAGGTAAAGAAAAAATGGCTGCTATGATGTTAGGTGGAGTGTTGGGTTTTTGGATTGGTGGTGAAATTGGTAAGTACATGGAACAAGCTGATCAGAAAAGGGTTCGACAAATTTTAGAAGAAGTGCCTGATGAGCAATCATTAGCATGGAAAAATACCAAAACTCAACATCAATATGAAGTGATTCCTACGAACACGGTTAAAACCAATAAGACTTATTGTCGAGAATATCTCACTAAAGCACGAATAAATGGAAAATATATGACACAAAAAGCAAAAGCGTGTCGTCAACCTGACGGTACATGGCACAATGAAAATTAATGGTTTTAAATAGAGGATAACATGACTATTTTACATAAGCAACTATACCTCATTTTGATGATAACATGGCTAAGAAATACCTGGTGTTTTTTAAAAGGACGTTGGCGTTCTTTATTAGGAACCGTCACTGCTATTGTAGTCATGATGCTTCCTTTTTTAGAACCAGAAATCAGATGTTATTTTGGACTCATATCAGAAGTATGCCAAAATGAAATAGAACCTCAAAAAGAACCTGAATTAGTTAAACAACAAGAAAATATAGACATTATACAAACCGTCAAATTTCAACAATTAGAAGAAGAAATTCAAAAATTCAAAATCAATCGTCAAAAACAAGAAGAAATCGCTCATCAAAAACAATTAGCCGATGAAGCTAAACGTCAGTTAGGAATTGAACGTCAGAAAAAACTCGAATTAGAGTTAGAACGTCAAAGACGATTAGCCGAAGAAGCTAAACGTCAGTTAGAAATTGAACGTCAGAAAAAACTCGAATTAGAGTTAGAACGTCAAAGACGATTAGCCGAAGAAGCTAAACGTCAATTAGAAATTGAGCGTCAGAAAAAACTTGAATTAGAGTTGGAACGTCAAAAACAATTAGCCAAGGAAGCCAAACGTCAGATTGAACGTCAGAAAAAACTTGAATTAGAGTTAGAACGTCAAAGACAATTAGCTGAAAAAAAACGTCAATTAAAAATTGAGCGTCAGAAAAAAATTGACTTAGAACGTCAAAGGCAAATAGCTGAACAAGAGGCTAAACGTCAAGAGGAAGACAAAAAACAGAAAAGAGAATTAGCTCAAAAAAAAGAACATCAAACATTGGCAAGGATACATCAATGTACAAAAGAATATTCTGATAGCATATATAAAGGACAGTGCAAAAATGATATTCCAAATGGTTATGGAACTATGACATTTGACAATGGTGAATCGTATAACGGTTATTACAAAAATGGCATGAGAAATGGATTTGGTACTCATTATCTTCCTGACGGTTTCACAATACAAGGAATGTGGGTAGATGGAATACTTTCACAATCCTCTGATTAGCAAGCATTTGTCCCCTTAAAAATCCCAAGGCATTTAAAAGCCAAGGGGCTTTTTTTCCCCTCAGAATAAGGAAATGCGCTAAAAGTAGTGATTATTTCCAGAAACAAGCCCAAACTCCATTTTAGATTAATCATTTCATTTTCAAAGCTGACGCTTTGGACTCCAAGCCAGAATTTTAAATCCAAAGCTTTAGCTTTGCTCCTTTATGACCACCTTCTCCCACACCACCCGTTCAAAACCACAAGCCACTACACTTATCAGAGTGAGTTTGAAGGAGTTGCCATATTTTTTCTTCAAGCGATGATGATAATCAACGAGTTGTTTTTTAGAGTCTATCAATTTTTGTTGTACGAGGGCTAATTGTTTGATTTCGCTAATATTCAATGCTTTAACTTTTACGCCGGTTAACCCGGTTTCTTTTAAACTCACATACTTAAATTCCAATAACACATTCAGAAGCGGTAAATGTTGTCGTTCTGGACGTAGAATCATAGTTAAGTCTGCATAACGTCTATCTAACTCCGTTTCGGAATCCATAATATAAAGTTGATCATCAAACAAGAGCGTTAAAAAGGCCGTTTTAATCGTTAATTCATTCACTTCTTTATAGTCACGATTATCAAATACCTTGAAATAGCGTTGTTCCATAAAATCACAAATAGGTTGCAAATCACCTGTCTTATAAAATGGTTTGGCGAGTTGTTGAGATTGGGTCTGCGCGGTTAATTCTGGGAGTAGTCGCTCTTTGAGCTTTTCAACATACAGCTTTCGCATGACCAGATTAGGGATTTTAAACATCTTCTCGCCCCACTCATCTTCACCATGTAAAGTTAAGATACCAAAATAATAAAGCAGTGAAATCATAAAAGTCGTATCTTTTCTTGGCGACAGCATATCTTCAACGCCAAAACTGTTAGCTAACTGCTTCACGGTTAAAGGCGGTTCTTCATTCAAAGCGGTTAAAATTACTTGTTCACCATAAGGCAATTGGGAAATGTAAGTCAGTTTTCCTTTATCCATTGCCAAATTATCATCCAGCATTTGGCTTGGAAATTCACAATCTTGTTGGAAATATTTGAGAAAATAAAGGGCCAAAGTGGGATTATAGATTAATTCCTTAGCTCGCTCGCTAAAACAGTAACCATTATAAAAAGTTCGCATTAAGTGTAAGGCTTGTTGAACTTTGTCGGTTGGAAAATCACATTGTTGTGCAATTTGAATCAATGCGTCTTGAATTTCTGAATCCCGAAATCCACATAAATCATTAAATTCACGTCGTAAATAAATACTCAGGGCCACATTGTAACCACTGCTCATATCGGAAAGCACGACTGGAGAGACACCAGTAACAAAAACACGCTCCAAACCACGACCGCCGGCCCCGGATTTAACGGCTTTAAACAGGGTTTTCACAATACCTTCACCAGACAATAAGGTTTCATAACGACTGGGACTTTCTTTATGATGCCCAATCATCAGTTCATTGGCAAAATTGTCATATTCATCAATCAACAAATATAAACGATGCCCAGATTGTTTCACTGCGGTTAACAGTGATTCAAACGAAGAAATCGCATTGGTTGGGTTAATCCGAATCTCATGTTGTAACCAGTTATCATAGCGAATCGCAAAGTCGGCCATCGAATGATTCAGATGGTCATACAATGCCTTTTCAATGAGGGTGATATCTCCTTGTGCTTTGACCATCGAAAAATCCCAGGTCATGACCAAATATTGATTATGCTTAGGCGTTGGATTTTTGCCGATGGCTAAATGTCCAAACAACTTATCAAATTCATCTGCTTTGGCCACATCATAATAATTTTCTAGCATGGATAACAGTAAACTTTTGCCAAAGCGACGTGGGCGCAAAAAGATGAGTTGATCACCAAAATCTTCAATTACTTGAATGTGGTTCGTGCGATCCACATAAAAATAGCCATTGGTTTGAATGCGGTGAAAATCGCAGATTCCATAAGGAAATTTGAACATGTTATTTTCCAATTTGGTTTAACTTGAACATCAAGTATCTAATATATTTTCTTTAGTTAAAGAAATCCCTTTTTGAGCTAACAAACTTTGCAGATGGGCGAGTTTGGCTTCTGCCATGTCAGCTCGTTGTTTTTCGGCTTGGCGAGCATTATTTTCCTCTTCATGAGAGGTAAAACGGCTACCATTTGGATGATAAAGATACAATTCTGTATCAACGAGTTCAAAACGGATGCCTAATTTTGGACTTTTCCACCCATTCATTGGAACTATCGAATGTAATTGATTGGTCCCTCGAAGCCAACCTTTTAATTGACTTTTATCAGGGTCATATAGATAATATTCTTCTACTTGATGGTCTTGATAAAACTGAAATTTTTCCTCCATTTCCGTATCTTTGTTACTAGGAGAACGAATTTCAAATACCACTTGAGGCGCAATATCGTCTTCTAACCATTGTTTATATGAACCGCGATAGCCTTTGGGTCGCCCAAATGCAACCATTACATCCGGTGCTTTAGCGATTTTATTATTTTTTTCAATAGGATACCAAAGTAAATCGCCAGCGATAAATACATTGGGTTCATTTTGATACCAGGTTCGCAAGTTTTGCACTATATTGGTTATCAGGTCAAATTGTTTAGTATTATCAGCCATTGGTTTACCATCACTTTCTGGATAAAAGATTTCAGTTTCTATTTTTGGTGCTAATTGGCTAAAACTCATGGAAATCTCCTAGTAAACGTAGCAAGTAGGTGTCGGTCCAATGCCATTAAGTTAAGGATTTTAATTGGGGTAACCACAAGGGATTACCCCTACAAATCATGATCTTATGTAGGGGCAATCCTTTATGGTTGCCCTTAATAATCAATTTGTTTAACTGAATGGCATTGATACTAAGCTATTTACGCATAGCGACGTTGTTCGCCATCACCGGTAACATTTTCGATACAACGCCCACAAAGTTGTGGGTGTTCAGTATGAGTACCAACCTCTTCACGATGGTGCCAACAGCGCACACATTTTTGATGTGTTGATGGTACGGCTGTTACCCAAAAACCTTCCCCAGCGACTGCTTCTTCTGGTTTGGCACTGCTTGGGTGAATGCGTGCATAGGAGGTGATTAACACAAAACGTAATTCATCTTCTAATGCGTTCAATTGAGCATAAAGCGCATCATTGCAATAAATATCCACTTCTGCATCTAACGATGATCCGATGGTTTCTGAAGTACGCAATTCTTCCAGTGCTTTGTAAACCACTTCGCGCATGGCAATAATTTGTGCCCATTTTTTCACTTCCTCATCTGCATACGGAAATAAACCTTCATACCAAGTAGCTAATAAAACGGATTCACTGCGTTTGCCCGGCATAAATTGCCAAATATCTTCGGCAGTAAAACTGAGTATCGGTGCAAGCCAACGCACTAAAGCTTCAACAATGTGATATAACGCGGTTTGTGTGGAGCGTCGTGCCACACTGTTGGTTTGGCAGGTATATTGCCGATCTTTGATGATATCCAGATAAAAACTGCCCATCTCCATTGCACAAAAATGATGGATTTTTTGATAGATGAGATGAAACTGATAACTCTCATAAGCACTGAGGATTTCTTGTTGTAAACGATAGGCACAATCTACTGCCCATCGATCTAACGCTAACATTTGTTCTGGCGCAACACAGTCAGTTTCTGGATTAAAGTCGTGTAAATTTGCGAGTAAAAACCGTGCCGTATTGCGTAATCGGCGATAAGTGTCAGCAATGCGTTTTAAAATTTCATCGGATACTGACATTTCACCCCGATAATCTGTCGCGGCTACCCATAAGCGCAAAATATCAGCCCCCAAGGTTTTTATCACTTTTTGTGGTGCAATGACGTTGCCTAACGATTTAGACATTTTTCGGCCCTTGGCATCAACGGTAAAACCGTGTGTGAGGACTCCTTTGTAAGGTGGCATGCCACCGCGCATTGCGACTGAAGTGAGTAATGAAGATTGAAACCAACCGCGATGTTGATCGGAGCCTTCTAAATACAAATCTGCTGGGGCTCGCAATTGCGGATTTTGTTCTAAAACGGTGCTATGGGTTACACCAGAATCAAACCAAACATCTAAGGTATCTGTGGCTTTATCATAATCAGCAGCTTCTTCGCCAAGCAAATCAGCGGGGTTAAGTTCAAACCAAGCATCAATGCCGTCTTGTTCGACGCGCTGTGCAATTGCTTCAATTAATTCTGAGGTACGTGGATGCAATTCACTGGTGCTGTTATGTACAAATAAGGGAATAGGTACGCCCCAATTCCGTTGCCGAGAAATACACCAATCGGGTCTATTTTTGATCATGCCTTCAATCCGTTGTTGGCCCCATTCTGGAGTCCAATGGACTGTTTTTATAGCATATAAGGCTTTTTGCTGTAATTCCTGTTTATCCATGCTGATGAACCATTGTGGCGTTGCCCGGAAAATAATCGGGGTTTTATGTCGCCAACAGTGGGGATATTGATGATGAATCCGCTCTTCATGTACTAATTTACCGCGTCCTTTAAGAACTTCTACGACGTGTCCATTAGCGGTAAAGACATGTTCGCCGGCAAACAGTGGGGTTTCTGGCATAAAATTTCCTTTGCCATCAACGGGATTATCAACGGGTAAATCGTAACGTTGCCCAACGACATAGTCATCTAATCCATGTCCGGGAGCGGTATGAACAGCACCGGTGCCAGCTTCTGTGGTGACATGTTCGCCTAAAATAATGGGGACTGGCCGTTCATAAAATGGATGTTGTAACTGTAAGTGTTCTAAGTTTTTTCCTTGGCAATAGGCGATAACATGATATTTATCTATGCCATAGCGAAACATCGTTTCTTTGAGCAATGCCTCTGCAATAATTAGGCGTTCTGGTCCATATTGTCCCTCTTCACATTGGATAATGGAATATTCTAATTCAGGATGCATTGCAACTGCTTGATTGGCTGGCAAAGTCCAAGGTGTGGTGGTCCAAATCACGACGGATAGTGGTCCGGTACCGAAGCTATCCGGGGCATGATGACAGCGTGCTAATAAAACTTCTTCGTTGGCGACCGGAAAACGCACATCAATTGCTATTGATTGTTTTTCTTCATATTCAACTTCTGCCTCTGCTAACGCTGAACCACAATCACTGCACCAATGGACTGGCTTAAAGCCTTTATCCAAATGCCCAGCGGCAATGATCCGTCCCAAGGCGCGGATGATATTGGCTTCTGTTTGGTAATCCATTGTTAAATAAGGATTATCCCAATCACCGATGACACCAAGTCTTTTAAAATCCGTTCGTTGTTTATCAATTTGGTGTTTGGCATAGTCACGGCAAGCATTGCGAAAGTGGCGGGCATCTAATTCGCCCTTCTCTTTAAGATAATCATCCTTTTTTGAGGAGGATTTGCCAAATTTTTTCTCTACTTCCAATTCAATGGGCAAACCATGACAATCCCATCCTGGGACATAAGGTGCATCAAAGCCACTCAACGTCCGTGCTTTGATAATGATGTCTTTGAGAATTTTGTTGACCGCATGACCGATATGAATATCGCCATTGGCATAAGGGGGTCCATCATGCAAGATAAAGGTGGGTTTGCCTTGTCGTTCTTGCCGAAGCCGTTGATGTAGTGCTAGCTCTTCCCAGTGTTTCAAGAAATCTGGCTCACGTTTGGACAAATTGCCCCGCATGGGAAAGTCGGTTTTAGGTAAATTTAAGGTAGTTTTGTAGTCGCTCACGATTTTTTTTACGAGTTATCCTATGCTAAAGCTTTGAACTCCAAAAACCTGATATGGAGTCCAAAGCTTTTCGCTTTGGGCTGAAAAATAATAAAAATTGGCTTTTTGTTTTACTGAGATTCAAGTTTTAAGTTTTTATTGAAATTCGAGAACTTGACCAAGCTTGCCAGGTTTAATTTCTCAAGTTACGCATAATGTTTCTTAAAAATGAAATAATGTTATCATTTTTCGCTATGCGAGAAAATTGAGTTTAAATGCCAAATTCTATTTTGAACGAAAACACTAAAATAAAAAACTATATTATAAATATTTTAATATTTTCAGTATTATAGTGATTAAAAAATGCTATTTCTTCAAGAAATAGTATTTTTAGAGTATCCTTTTTTATTTTCTCATTTTACTTAAGTTGATTATTATTTCTACTTTCTCAGATTTATTTGAATTCTCACGCAAAGGCGCAAAGACGCAAAGCCTAAACAATTGAATTACTTTGCGTTCTTAGCGGATTTGCGTGAGAATGTGACAAAGTAGAATTATTCAGTGCTATAGTGATTAAAAAATGCTATTTTTTCAAGAAATAGTATTTTTAGAATATCCTTTTTTATTTTCTCAGCTATAGCGATTAAAAAATGCTATTTCTTCAAGAAATAGTATTTTTAGAGAGTATCCTTTTTTATTTTCTCAGCTATAGCGATTAAAAAATGCTATTTTTTCAAGAAATAGTATTTTTAGAATATCCTTTTTTATTTTCTCATTTTACTCAAATTGATTATTAACGGAATAATATTACAATATTTAAACCGACTTTTTTTGTTGATTGAAAAGATTTAGGGATTTCCAATACACCCCAGCTTAGGATGTGTTGCTGATATTTTATTAAGAAATTGAGATTGTTTAGCAATTTATTCGCTATTCGCCATTCGCCATTTGCTACAAAGTTATATTTGAAATGGATAAATATAAACTCATATCACGCACCCGTGTTAAAATTTGTGGAATCACTCGTCCACAAGATGCTGTTTTTGCAGCTAAATTGGGTGTTGATGCCATTGGTTTGGTATTTTATGAAAAAAGTCCTCGTTCGGTATCAATTGCACAAGCACTTGCTATTATTGAAGAATTGCCAGCTTTTGTGACCATTGTTGGTTTGTTTGTCAATGCTGAGCCGAGTTTTGTTCATGAAATTTTGGCACAAGTGCCACTAGATATACTACAATTTCATGGTGAAGAGCCACCTGAATATTGCAGACGTTTTGGTAGAGCGTATATTAAAGCTATTCGTATGCGTCCTGATTTGGATGTCCAAGCTGAGGTACGACGCTATACTACCGCAAAAGCGATTCTGTTAGATAGTTATGTGCAAGGTATCAAAGGTGGCACTGGTGTTACATTTGATTGGCAACAAGTTCCGCTACAATTATCGAAACCAATTATTGTTGCTGGTGGCTTAACGCCAAATAATGTGGGACAAGCTATCGTCGCATTACGTCCTTATGCTGTCGATGTGAGCGGCGGTGTTGAAGCGGCCAAAGGAATTAAAGACGCAGTCAAAATGACTGCTTTGATGAGGGGGGTTTTAATGTCAAATGCACAATTAGTCTCTAACGATATGCAAAAGTTACCTGATGCCAACGGACATTTTGGGATTTATGGTGGCATTTTTGTGCCTGAAACTTTAATGCAACCGTTAGCAGAATTACGACAAGCTTATGAACATTATCTAAAGGATTCGAGCTTTTTAGCGGAACTCAATAATGATTTACACCATTTTGTGGGACGGCCCTCACCGCTGTACCATGCGGTGCGCTGGTCAGAAAAGTTGGGTGGGGCACAAATTTATCTGAAGCGTGAAGATTTAAATCATACTGGGGCCCATAAAATCAATAATACGGTTGGGCAAGCGTTGCTTGCTAAACGCATGGGTAAAACTCGCGTGATTGCTGAAACCGGGGCTGGACAACATGGGGTTGCTACGGCAACCGTTGCAGCTCGCTTTGGGATGGAATGCGTCGTCTATATGGGCGCTGAAGATATTAAACGCCAAGCCATCAATGTTTATCGAATGCGTTTATTGGGAGCTGAAGTTCGTGCGGTCAATTCCGGTTCCAAAACCTTAAAAGACGCACTCAATGAAGCCATGCGTGATTGGGTCGCTAATGTAGACAATACTTTTTATATTATTGGGACAGTTGCCGGCCCACATCCCTATCCAGTAATGGTGCGCGATTTTCAAGCGGTCATTGGACGAGAAACGCGCCAACAAATCAAAACGCAAGCCGGACGTTTACCTGATATTTTAGTGGCTTGTGTTGGCGGTGGTTCCAATGCGATCGGTTTATTTTATCCATTTTTAGATCATAAAGATATTAGTATGTATGGAGTCGAAGCGGCGGGTTTAGGTTTAGAAACCGGTCGTCATGCGGCCCCATTAAATAGTGGTAAGGCTGGTGTATTGCATGGTAATCGCACTTATTTGATGAGTGATGATAATGGACAAATCATTGAAACCCATTCTATTTCAGCAGGATTAGATTATCCGGGGGTTGGACCTGAACATGCGTGGTTAAAAGATACCGGGCGTGTTAAATATGTTGCTGTCACCGATGATGAAGCTTTAGCCGCTTTTCATGAATTAACACGCTTGGAAGGTATTATGCCAGCACTAGAATCTAGCCATGCTCTCGCTTATTGTCAAAAAATTGCGCCGACATTGAGCAAAGATAAAATTATCGTTGTTAATTTATCCGGGCGCGGAGATAAAGATATTCATACGGTTGCCACGCTTGAAGGAATTGAAATATGAAGAATCGCATAACTATTTGTTTTGATGAGTTAAAGGCCCAAAAACGCACGGCCCTTATTCCCTTTATCACGGCTGGCGATCCAAGGCCGACGTTGACAGTATCTCTCATGCACGGATTAGTAGAAGCGGGTGCTGATATCATTGAGTTAGGAGTGCCTTTTTCGGACCCGATGGCTGATGGCCCAGTCATTCAACGGGCCAGTGAGCGGGCATTGGCAGCTGGAACCAGTTTGCATGATGTATTTGAAATTGTCAAAAACTTTCGAGAACAGAATCAAACCACACCTATTGTATTGATGGGTTATCTCAATCCAATAGAAATTATGGGGTATGAAACGTTTGTCGTTCAAGCAGAATCGGTAGGTGTGGATGGGGTGTTGACGGTTGATATGCCACCGGAAGAAATGACTCCATTTGGTGAATTACTCAGTTCTCATGCCATAGCCCCCATTTTTCTATTGGCTCCTACCACCACCACAGAACGTATTAAACGGATTGCGGCTCAAGCTTCCGGCTATCTCTACTATGTTTCACTCAAAGGCGTGACTGGCAGTGCGAACTTAGATATGGCTTCAGTGGCAGAAAAAATCGCTGAAATTCGTCAACAAACTGAATTACCTATAGGTGTTGGTTTTGGTATTAAGGATGCAGAATCGGCTGCCAAAGTCGCTAAAGTGAGTGATGCTGTAATTGTAGGGAGTGCTTTAGTTAAATTAGTTGAAACCACGCCAAAAGACCAGTTGTTGGATACGATGTCCGCGTTTTTAAACGAATTACGTCAGGCAATGGATAATGCTGAATGATGAATGATGAATGATGAATGGTGAATGGTGAATGGTAAATTTTCTGGTTCCCACGTTGGAGCGTCAATGCCATTAAGTTAAGGATTTTAATTGGGGTAACCACAAGGGATTACCCCTACAAATCATGATCTTATGTAGGGGCAATCCTTTATGGTTGCCCTTAACGAAGGTGGCATTGACGCACCAGCGTGGGAACTCATTCGTGACGCTCCAGCGTCACTCCTTATATAAAAAAATATGAACGCAACAGAATTTACTCGAAATCGAATAGTTTACGCATTCATAATACTCATCATAGTAATATTGGGACTGGCTTCACGTCGTTACTCTGAGAACTTACCTGAGTTTATTAGCACTTATGCCGGCGACACTCTTTGGGCTTTGATGGCATTTCTATTAATTGGTTTTCTGTTTCCTTCACTTTCAATCCTAAAAGTTGCCGCTATCGCGCTATTTTTTTCATTTTTTATTGAATTTAGCCAACTCTATCATGCACCTTGGATTGATGACATTCGACAAAATCGGCTTGCCGCTTTAGTATTGGGACGAGACTTTTTATGGAGTGATTTGGTGTGTTATAGTGTTGGCGTTGCGATGGGTGTAATGACTGAACTATTGTGGAATAAACTGAGATAATTAAGAACAGACATTGGGGTGATGATAATTGTTAATTGTTAATTGTTAATTGTTAATTGTTAATGAAAAACACCTCAAAAATTGATTCTCGTTTTTATTCCATTTATAAAAAACAATCAGTTATTGAGGTGTTTTTCATTAACAATTAACAATTAACAATTAACAATTAATAATTAATAATCCTTCTCATCAAGGGGTTTCTATAACCGTTTTTGTTGTGGTACTAGGTGTTCCTATGGGTGTCATAAACGGTATAGGCAAATCCAAGTCGCTGCTTAAATCAATTGGTGGCAAATCAAGCGTGATCTCCTCATCATCAGTGAAATCTTCAACCGATGTTTCTTCCATTTCAATAAGTTCTTCACGCTTTTTCGCCAAATTATCAACTTTATATTTGGCAAGCTCATAAACCCATCCATTGAATGTCCCATTTAAAGTTTCTGCCAATGTTTTGGCATCGATTTTGGGCTTTTCATCATCCTTATCTTCTTCATCCGCTTTTTTATCCGCTTTTTCAGCCTCTTCTTCTTTTGGTTCAAGCCAAACTTTATCAGGATTAAAGGCGGCTATAAATTTGGCGTAATGTTTGTCCTCTGTTTGGGCGATTGTCATGGTGACTTCTAAGCCATCGAAAGTGGTAAACACTGCACGATTGCTGACTTCATCGTTAAAGGTAATTTCACTGTCAACCGTCACATCATCGAACTTCAAATGGCTTAAAGTTGTCACCATGTTGTTGAGGGAATAGGCATTTTTGACTTTAGCCTTATCAGGCAAATCAGCGAGTTGATAATCTTTATCCTTGGGATGATTTTTAAAGATTAACACTTTTTCACCAGCAGATTGAGTGATTTCTAGTTGACGAATGTCATCGCTATCAATATGGACAATTTCATCTGCTAACCAATCTTTTGATTCTGTCTCAAGGGATAATTGTCCTAATGTGAGCCAAGTTTGTTTTTCGTCTGGTTTGCGGACATAAATTTCGTGGCGCGTGGAATCGATTTTAGCAATGCGATCATTGCCGATAATCACACTGACCAACGTTTCATCCCCCGTTTTTTTAAAAGTCAATAGGGTAGATTCAGCTCCAGGCTCTGAAACATCTGTTACGCCGATTTTAGCGTAGAGATCGGGATTGCTGGTTTTGGCTTCCAGAATTTTCAAATCGGCTGCACCGAGCAGTAAGCTGTGGACTTTGTTCACAGAAACTGGATAGTTATGTTTCTCTTTCAAGCCCCATTGCCCATCTTCATGACTGACAAGGGTAATGGTATAGTCTTTGGTAGTGATGTTGATTTCTGTCACGTCGTCCAGATTAGACATCAAATCGGGAAACAATGTGGTTTTATCGGTGGTGGTGGTTTTTGGTTGGGTAAGTACGACTGCTGCAATCACTACCACCAGGGTAAGAATAGCCAAAAGACTAAGATTTCTAGCGTTCATTCTAAAATAAGTTCTCCTTTGAGTTTAGGGATGAAATTTAAATAACTTGAGGAATTCCAAAAAAATAATTCTCTAAATACCCGTTTAAAGAAATCCTATTTCTTTAAGAAATAGGATTTCTGATGCTCTTTAAGATTTTTGAGAAGGATAATTTATTGTTTGGTTTTCCCTTGGAACTTTAATACTCCTCTGAAAACTCCAGAGAACTCTGTAAATCTTTGATTCTTCTGTTAAGATTATTGACGTAAGTCTTTGAAAATATTATACGCAAAAAAGTTCTCCGGCGTTTTCATTACTCCTCTCTCATATCTCCCACATTTTGACAGGGTTCGCAAGCTTACCAACCGCCAATTGAAATCAATTGTTTGATCGGTTAATTAATCGCCAACCAGGGCGAGAGGTTAAAGGAGTGGGGATTTATTGAATTTCTGTTCCTGAGTCTTAAAATGATGTTATTTTTATTCTGTTCTTATAAGTAAGGCGTGTTTTAAATTTTTCAAATTCTGGATGCTTTTCTATAATTACTTGGTTTTTGCCGTGATTAGGAATGTGGATTCAAATTAAATCTGCCAAGTTTTAATTCTACTTTGTTAGATTTCGTGTAGGGTGGAGAAAGTATTAGCGTATAGGCCCATGATTATTATCATTTTTGTGGATACGCTTCGCTTTATTCACCCTACAAATCTTTGATTTTTTTATGTAACAAAGCAGATTTGGATAAAAGCATTAAAACTATTTATCGTTTTGAATCATGGCATAGGCGGAGTGATTATGAATAGATTCAAAGTTTTCCGATTCCACTATGTAAGCGGCAACTCGATTATCCTTATTCAATTGAGTAGCAATATCACGTACCATATCTTCAACAAACTTAGGATTTTCATAAGCATTTTGCGTGACATACTTTTCATCAGGTCGTTTGAGTAAGCCATATAGTTCACTGGACGCTTGTTTTTCCACTAAATCAATCATGTCTTCTATCCACAAGAAACCATTAGTTTTAGCGGTAACTGTCACATGGGAACGTTGATTATGGGCACCATAATCGGAAATTTCCTTAGAACAAGGACACAAACTGGTGACTGGAACAATCACTTTAACCGTTATTGACGGATTTTCATTGATAATTTCACCAATAAATGTGACTTCATAATCAAGTAAACTCTTTACCTTAGAAATAGGAGCCGTTTTAATGACAAAATAGGTAAAAGTCATTTCAATATGCCCTGATTCTGCTTCTAAACGCTCAGTCATTTCAACAAGCATGTCTTTAAACGATTCAACGGTAATTTCGTATTCATGCTCGTTAAGAATTTCCACAAACCGTGACATGTGCGTCCCCTTGAAGTTATGGGGCAAGTTAACGTACATGTTGAAATTGGCGATGGTATGTTGTTCACGTCCAGAACGATCTTTCACTTGTACCGGATATTTAATATCTTTGATACCGACTTTATCAATAGCAATACGACGTGTATCTTCGCTATTTTGAACATCGGGCATACCAAAAGTAACGGGCTTATTCATCATTAAATTCCTCTTAAATGGGATATTGGGTAGGGAATAGGGGAAATCGGTAGGGATCGAAAATTTTGGTTGTCCAGAAAAGTTTTATCCCATAAAAAATCCTAAGAACAGCAAAAATATCAAATACCTTTCCCTTAATGAGCATTTAATCACTTCCAAAATTTGAAGAGTAAACCTGGCAAGTTTAAAAGTAATGTCAGGAAAAATGGTATAAAAACTTCTGCTTTCAGACACTGGTATATAGCAATTCCCGATTAAATAAAATACCATTAATCTAGTTTAAGTTATTCATAAATTAAATAAAAAACGCTATAACGCTGTAACGCATTAAACGCAAAAACGCTATAGTTATCCAAATAAATTATGGCTTCTTTAAAAATATGTGTGGAATAAAAATTTTCTAGACAAAATATATTTCCGATTCCTTTCCCCTGGTCTTCTGTTTCCTGTTTCCTTTATCCTCTCAAGATGGTAACTTGCTTAAATGTTCAGTAATAGCATGTACAATCCCTTCTACAGAAAGACCACATTGTGCTAATAGTGTGGCTGTATCACCATGTTCAAGAAAACGATCGGGTAGACCTAAATTAAGTACGGGTGTTGATAGTGCTTTAGTCTGTAGATATTCATTCACCGCACTGCCAGCCCCTCCCATAATGACATTTTCTTCTACTGTTACCAACAATTTGTGTTGCTTTGCCATTTGTGTAATCATTTCTACATCTAGTGGTTTGACAAAACGCATATTGACAACAGTGGCATTGAGTTGTTCAGCCGCTTCAAGGGCCATTGCTAATAGTGTCCCAAAAACGAGAAGGGCAACTTGTTCTCCTTGACGACGTAATTGGGCTTGAGCTATAGGTAAAGTGGTTAATTTAGGCATAACCGGTACACCAACGCCGCATCCACGCGGATAGCGGACTGCACTGGGCCCCTCATACTGAAAACCGGTGGTGAACATTTGCCGACATTCATTTTCATCAGCCGGTGCCATAATAAGCATATTGGGGATGCTGCGTAAATAGGCAAGGTCAAAACTACCTGCATGGGTTGGTCCATCAGCACCAACTAAACCGGCGCGATCAATGGCAAATAATACGGGTAAATTTTGGAGGGCTACATCGTGTATCAATTGGTCATAAGCACGTTGCAAAAAAGTAGAATAAATGGCTACCACCGGTTTTAATCCTTCACAAGCAATACCGGCTGCTAATGTCACACTATGTTGTTCTGCAATTCCAACATCAAAATAACGATCTGGAAATAATGTGGAAAAATCAACTAACCCTGAACCTTCACGCATAGCGGGGGTAATCCCAATCAAACGCTCATCGTGGGCTGCCATATCACAAAGCCAATCGCTAAAAATTTTTGTGTAGGTGGGAGCATCTGTTGATTTAGATTCCATTTGCCCCGTTTTAGGATCAAACGCGCTAACACCGTGATAAACGCAAGGATCATCTTCTGCACTTGGAAAACCCTTACCTTTTTGAGTGATAATATGCAAAAATTGTGGACCTTCCAAAACCCTCATATTCTTTAAGGTGCTGAGTAAGAGTGGTAAATCGTGTCCATCAATCGGGCCAATATAGTTAAAACCTAATTCCTCAAACAAAGTACCAGGGGCAACCATACCCTTGACATGTTCCTCAGTACGTTTTGCCAATTCCCGCACGGTTGGCATGCGTTCTAATAGATGTTTACTGCCTTCACGCATTGAGGTGTAAAGCTGACTTGATAATATTTTGGCAAAATAATTAGATAATCCTCCAACATTTGGAGAAATTGACATGTCGTTGTCATTTAAAATAACGAGAATATTCGTGTCCATATCCCCAGCATGGTTTAATGCCTCAAAAGCCATACCGGCTGTCATAGCACCATCGCCAATAATAGCGACTACCTTACGATTTGAACCTAATTGGTGATTAGCAATTGCCATCCCCAAGGCCGCACTGATTGAGGTTGATGAATGTCCTACACCGAAGGTATCGTAAATGCTTTCACGCCGTTTGGGAAAACCGGCAATACCATTTGTTTGACGTAGAGTAGACATTGCTTCACGCCGTTTGGTGAGTATTTTGTGAGAATAACTTTGATGTCCAACATCCCAAACTAAGCGATCTTCTGGCGTATTAAAAATGTAATGCAGAGCGATAGTCAGTTCAACTACGCCTAAATTGGAAGCAAAATGCCCTCCCGTGCGGCTTAAAGTTTCTACTAAAAAATGGCGTAACTCTATCGCTAATTGAGGTAAGTCATGTTCTGGCAATGCACGTAATTCTTGAGGTGTTTCAATTTGTTCTAGTAATGTTCTTTTCATTATATAATATACTGTTTGCGCGTGACATATCTGTTTTATATAAATATAAGATAATGAAATATCTAAGTGATTTTGTCATATGAAAGCCGTATTTTTTCGTGCATTGAGTATATAACTATTTTTCAATAAGAAAAAATAAACAAAAGATTTGTCCAAAAATTAAGATTCTGGTGAAAATTGTTAATTGTTAATTGTTAATTGTTAATTGTTAATGAAAAACACTTCTCTAACCAATTGTTTTTGATGAACGGAACAAAAATGGGATCAATTTTTGACCCAACAAAAAACCTGAGTTTCACTATCTCATCTAAACCCCTAAAATTTTTATTTTCGGACAAATCTAAAATATAGAGTAATTTACTTTAATTTTGCAAGGAGACTTTGACCCACTTTAGTATCCTTTGCTTTTCGGTTTTTATGTCATAATGAGTACAAAATTTATTTTGGGCACCTTCTTGTGCAGTGCATAACATAAATGACACTTTAAATGCGATGTTCAATACAAATCTACTATTCTTAATAAATTTCCAAAAAGAACGAATGGTAAAGCAAAGGAGCTGAAAACTCCTGAGAACTCTGTCAGTTTTGACTTTTAGTTATTATGGTGAGCAATAAAAGGACATTGCCGCCTATACTTTACATTACATTAGGCGATTTCCAGAAATAAATATACCGGGGGGAGTCGTTGCCTCAATGCCATTAAGTTAAGGATTTTAATTGGGGTAACCACAAGGGATTACCCCTACAAATCATGAACTTATGTAGGGGCAATCCTTTATGGTTGCCCTTAACTAAGGTGGCATTGAGTCGTTGCCTGAGCGGTTGGTGAGCTTGTCGAACCATGTCGAAGGCAATGGTATAATTTTTCTTAGAAATCACCTTAAATGGAGGTCAACCCAACCAAAGTCAGTCTCACTAACTTCGTTCCTGACCGATTAAGATTGAAATTAAAATAATAATTTTATTATATATCAATAATTTATATTTGGCAGCTTGATTTTGAACCAGACAAAATAATATTTTAGTTAAGGGAGTCCAGTTTTCCCGTTTTTCTCCTTTAGAGGGAATGGATAGAGGAAGTTGGAATTAGGGAGGATTTTACCTTGAATATGAAAGATTACTATACTCACCATTATTGAATGATACCAAATTGAAATTCATTTTAAATGGTACTGAATCCAAAATAAATTTTGGATTCCAAATTCCAAACCTGAATTTAATCTCAGAATTGGTTCAGAATTGGTATAGTTATCCAGATAAAGGGACGTAGCAAAAAATAACTGACATACTGCTTACCCACCCATCAGTTTCATGTAAATTGATGTTCAAGTTTCCCAATAAACTACAAGGATTGCATGATCGCTACGGATAAGGCTCAACTTCTCTTGTGTATGTTTTCGTGAAAAGCAAAGCGTTAAATTAGTCATGATAAAGTTGAACCATGTCATACTCAGTTTTATCACAGCGATCATGCAATCCTTGTAGTTATTGTCTTTTATAAAAAACTTGAACATCGAGTGTAACTTAGGTGGTAAGTTACGCACTGTCAACAAATACTATTTCTTGAAAAAATAGCTTATGTAGAAATTTTTATTTCAAACGACGTATTTCACGTATGTTATTTACTGCCGCCTCAAATTATAAATTTCTTTAAAAATACTATTTCTAAAAGATACTGTTCGCCTTTGAATTTTGTGAAAATCTAAAATGTCGAAGAAATCCGATTTCTTCAAGAAATCGGATTTTTCTTGATTCAAAATTTTCACGGATTTGAAGTACGCTCAGAAGAAATAGTATTTTTGCCGGACAAAATTTTTCTGGATAACTAGATATAAGGAACATTTTTTGCAAAAAAATTGGGGATAGACATCAGGTGATGTTAAATAGAACTGAACTTATAGTCATTTTGAAAGGTTTTTGATAGTCCTAAACAAATAGTGATTTGGAGTTCATACTTTATAGCATTTTTCAATTGGGTGAACACCAGCACTCTGAGTTAGGCTGTCGAAAAATAGAAATATCATTTGATTTTTTGGATTTTTAATTCAAAATCTATCCCCTAACTCTTCTTCTTAAAAAAAGGGTGGGGGATTTTATAATAAATGAAAAATCACTATAGCTATATGCAAACGTCAAATTTTGACTTATTTTTAAAATGACATTAAAAACCGGATAATTTTCATGCAACACCGAGTCGCATATTCACAATTACCAAGCACTATAGTGTTTTATCAACCAAAAACCGGCTTGACTGGCTTTTTATTCAAGTTGATAACAAATATTTTGGCGATATTAGGTTTATTATTAGTTAGCGGGCTACTTGTCTTATACTTTCAAGGTCAAGAAATTGCGAGTTCTTTTGATGATGAATTCATTGGTTTTTTTGGCAAATTTGTTGGAAAAGTGACTTTAAATAAAGATGTTGCCAGTGCCATGCTGATAAAAAACCAATTAGAATCGAATGTGACGATAGAACAAGCTATTAAAGCAATGAAAGCAGAAGCCAAAAAAGTTAATCTAAAATTGATTAGGCATTATCCCTTACATGAGGAAATTCAGGCGACAACCGGAAAATCTTCTCCCTATGTCGAGATATTTGAATTTTGTGATGCGACTGTCGTTCTTTCTTTATTAGAACATAACCCAGATTTTGCAGCTTACCTACCTTGTCGAATTGCTTTATATAATGATAATAGTGATAAAACTTGGTTTGCTACGTTGGATATAGTATTGTTACTTCATGGAACTCAAACAGTAAAACCTTGGGTGAAAACGCAAGCATTAAAAATCCAAGAGCAGTTGTTGAAAATCATGAGTGCCGGCGCACATGGTATATGATAATAAAAAAATCATTTTATTAATATTTTATTAACATTCACTCAACACTTCAATTGGAATTAAGCTTGTCTGCCTTTCAGCATATAAGTAATCATTTCACCCTTACCTTTTATCTCAATAGTCCCACGTTTTGTTAGAACATATTTGTCTTCCAAAGCATCATAAACACGATTAGAAACTTGAATGCAGCCAGCAATTCCATGCGATTCCATGCGGCTGGCTGTATTAACCGTGTCCCCCCATAAATCGTAAGCAAATTTTTTAAGTCCAATAACTCCCGCAACAACCGCTCCATTGTGTATACCAATACGAATTTTTAAATCATAATGGTATCGCCTATTAAATTGGGCAAGAGCTTCCTGCATATCTAAAGCCATTTCAGCTATCGGCGTGACAGAATCTTCGATAGGTACTGGTAAACCCCCAACCACCATATAAGCATCTCCAATAGTTTTAATTTTCTCCAAACCATGTTTTTCAACCAGCTTATCAAAAGTTGAAAAAATCTCATTCAACAATTCCACCAATTTCTTAGCCGACAAACGCTCCGACAACTGCGTAAATCCCACAATATCGGCAAATAAAACCGTGACATTGGTAAAATGATCCGCAATAATTTGTTCTTCTTGTTTTAAGCGTTGTGCAATAGATAGAGGTAGGATATTTAATAGCAGACGTTCTGACTTTTCTTGTTCAACTTTTAAAGCACCATGTTCAGTTTGCAAAGCAAACCTTGCTTCAAATTCAGCCTTTTGTAAACGCTCATAAAGAAACACAGAAAGATCACATATTATACAAAACCATAAAAAATACAAATAAGTAGCAAATTCTGGAAATGACTCAAATAACGGAATTGATAAATTAAACCATTGATTTATCAAATAAAAATGTATGAAGACCATCGCTTGTGATAATAAATGTAATCGCCATTGTACCGGCATCAACGCAGCTTGTCCTAAAAACATCAATGACCATGCAATAATATCAAACTGCATGAAACCAAAACGAAAAGCACCATATTGTGGAATTAGCGTAATTGACCATGAAAACCACAAAAAAATATAAGGCAAATGTGTGCGTCCTATTTTGGTATGTAACAAAATTAAACAGGATAACAAGGACAATTCTTCAATCATTTGAATTGATAGCCAAAATAAATGTTCCTCCATTTCATGTTCATGAAGGACAACATTCACCAAAAAAAAGCTCAAGATAGAACACGCTGCAACAATTAACCCAAGTCGCAAACGTTTAAACATAAATTCACGTTGCCATTCAGTATATTTCAAAATAGGGTCATTCGTACTCGGTAATCGGTAATCAATCATTGATAACAAATAATGAATCATGATAAAAAGAGAGTCTGACCTCACAAAGGTCTGGTGTTCTTAAACGGGCTTATTAGTGGGCGTACCCTACAAAACCATATTGACAGAGAACTAGTACTCTAACAACTTTATATTGATGGATTGTTGGAGTCCAAAGCTTTAGCTTTGGCAACAATCCAATGGACTCCATCCATCAAAACAAACTTGACAGAGTACTAGTGCATTGTCATTTTTTCTGGTTCCACAGCGAAGGTTGGAATTCTTATGTGACTCCTTACGAACTCTCCCTCCCCCTAACCCCCTCCCGCTGGGAGGGGGGACCGCTCAGTGGAATTTCCCTATTCTCATAGTAAACTATAAATTACTGTATTATATATTATTTATTGTTTTGACTCATAGATAGAAAATGCCACCGAGCGGTCCCCCCTCCCAGCGGGAGGGATTCCCCCCGTGTACGGGGGGTTAGGGGGGTGGGGGAGGGAGAAATCGTGAACACAAAAAGAGCCGTAAAATACTGGTCAAAAAAAGCTCATACTGCACAGCCTAGGGGTTAGGGGGTTAGGGGGGGTAGGGGAGACAAGAAGAAGAGTGCGTAACATGAGTTAATAAACTATTGTTTTTTTTTAAATCTTATTTTTCTTGATTTCTATTTTTAAAAGAACTATATTGACAATAAGCATTCAAAAATAGGCTATTCAAAACAATCAGAGAAATGTCATCAAAAAAACTAAATATTTCATAACGTGCCTATGCTTACTTTTTTTTAAAAAATAAATATATCCCAACAACACTCATCATCAAAAATTGATTAATATATTCCAGATAAATTCAGTTAAAAGCACAATAAATTTAAAATCAATCATAACGAATAAAAAAAACTACAACGAATTCATAGGATGGTTTTCTTCGTTGTGAACATTGTCGTGATTGATTTTGACTTATCTTTTAAACAATCCTTAGTCACTTTTGGAGGAAATGAGCATGTTATTTCTTAAATACATACTCGAACACAATCATTCCCATACTCTTTGGGAAAAAATGAGGGTTTGTTTGTTTAGCTTGAAAATAACTTCGTTTTGCAAAATAAGAGAGTTGTTTTTCTTTTTGGCTAGTTTATTAATAATGCCCCATCTGACTATGGCTGCCAACATCGCTCTTTTTTCTGATAGCTCTTATGTAGATACAGTTACAAATGAGGAAGTTGAGAAAATTCAGGCATCCTTAACTTCTATAGGTGGCCATAATGTAAGTACCTTTATCGGGATTGGTGAGACAAACTTCTCAACAGCGTTAAATGGAAAACATATATTGTTGATCCCTGAATTAGAAAAAGGTGACTTGGGGTCTGCATTATCTCTATCCGCAGAAAATGTTATTTCTAATTTTGTGGTTAATGGTGGTGGAATTATTGTTAATAGTGATACTGGTAGCAACGTTACCAATTTTTTAAATGCTGTATTTGGATTTTCGACTGTGAGAGGTGGTGCTACTGGCACTGCATCTCTTACCGGTGAGGAATTCGGCACTGCATTTGCGGGTGGCTCAAGTTCCTTAACTGATGCAAGTGGTACTTATCCATTAACAACATCAAGTTTACCTAGCGGTTCAACGAGCATCTATGAAACTAGTACTGGAACATATGTAGCCATACTTCCTTATGGAAGTGGAAAAATTATATTTTTAGCTTATGATTGGTATAGTGGGACGTCGAGCAATAATTGGGAAACTATACTTGAAAATGCAATCTTGGAGAATAATGCGCCAGTGATTACAGAAGGTCCTTCTACCACCGTAAACATGTCAAAAAACGGTTCACCCACTGCATTTAGCCAAACGTTAAATGCCACCGATGCGAATGGTGACACTTTAACCTGGAGCATTAATAGTCCAGCCAGTAATGGCACAGCCAGTGTTAGTGGTACCGGAACTTCAAAATCAATCAGCTATATACCCAATACTGGCTATACTGGTTCAGATAGTTTCGTTGTCCAAGTCAGCGATGGTAGTCTAATTGATACCTTTACGTTTAATGTCACAATGACTAATGATGCTCCCGTTGCGAATAATGGCAGTTTTTCAACCGATGAAGATACGCCTATTAGCGATATTATTCCAGCTTCTGATGCCAATGGTGACAGTTTGACTTATAGTAAAGTATCTGATCCAAGCAATGGCAGCGTAAACATTGTTAGTAATGTCTTTACTTACATCCCCAACAATAATTACAGTGGTTCTGATTCTTTTACCTTTAAAGTCAATGATGGGACCAGCGATTCCAACACTGCCACTATCACTATCACAGTGAATGCGGTCAATAATGCCCCCGTCATAACGGAAGGAACTTCTATCACTGTCAGTATGTCAAAAAACAGTTCACCGACGGCATTTAACAAAATTTTAAATGCCACCGATGCCAATGGTAATACGTTAACTTGGAGTATTAGTAGTCCGGCAGGCAATGGTACTGCGAGTGCCAGCGGCACCGGCACTGCAAAATCCATCAGCTATATACCCACTACTGGTTATACCGGTTCAGATAGTTTTGTCGTCCAAGTCAGCGATGGTAGTTTAATGGATACCATTACCATTAATGTGACAATAACCAATAACGTCCCAGTTGCTAGTAATGGCAGTTTTTCTACCAATGAAAACACGCCCATCAGCGATATTCTTCCCGCTTCTGATGTCAATGGTGAGAGTCTCACTTATACTAAAGTCTCTGATCCAAGTAATGGCAGTGTTAGTTTCGTCAGTAATGTCTTTCATTACACGCCAAATAATAATTATAGTGGGACTGATTCGTTTACCTACAAAGTCAATGATGGGACAACTGATTCGAGCGTTGGCACCATAAATATTACGGTGACTCAAATCAATAATGCCCCAGTGATAACCGAAGGCACTTCTACCAGCGTCACTTTGTCAAAAAACGGATTACCCTCCGCATTTAGCCTCACTTTAAATGCGACTGATGCGAATGGTGATATTTTAACTTGGAGTATTAGTAGCCCGGCGAGCAATGGCATTGCTAGCGTTAGCGGTACCGGCACTTCAAAATCCATTAATTACAACCCCAATACCAGTTATACCGGGTCAGACAGTTTTATCGTCCAAGTGAGTGATGGTTATCTCATAGATACCATTACGGTTAATGTGACTATAAACAATACGGTACCAGTGGCCAATAATGACAGTTTTACAGCGACTGAAGATAGCTCATTCAGTGACCTCCTCCCGGCTTCGGATACCAATGGTGATATTTTAACAGCTACCAAACTCACCGATCCGAGTAAAGGCACTGTTTCTGTTAACACCAGCACTGGCGTGTTTTTTTATACCCCCAATGCGAATGCCAATGGCACGGATTCTTTTACCTACAAAGTCTATGATGGTACCAGCTATTCCAGTACCGCCACCATCACCATCAACATCACAGCGGTCAACGATCCACCATTCTTTACCAGCCCACCAATCATTTTTGTTAATGAAGATAATACTTATACCTACAGCATTTATGTCAGCGATATCGACACCAATACCACCATCACTGCGCCAACCAAACCAGCTTGGCTAACCTTAAATAGTGCCTGACAGAAAAAGCCGTAGCACTTTAAGATTTAATAGGTTACAATACATGCCAGAAGGTGAAGATTTTATAGGTTCAGTATAAGAGCTTCCGAATAAAAAATTTAACCTATTGATTAGTAA